>ENA-ORDP01000077-ORDP01000077.1-marine-sediment-metagenome-genome-assembly--contig:-NODE-77-length-59224-cov-5.007250_pt1 | contig 59224 bp, 46 predicted proteins | sample MGYA00248627_ERZ508539 | MGnify/ENA primary metagenome ERZ508539 (study PRJEB26208, sample SAMN05571518) | marine sediment metagenome | biome: deep sea; feature: Hydrothermal vent; material...
AAGGGAAGGTGGCCGTACTGTAGGCGCCGGTGTTGTTACCAAGATAATTGAGTAGATTTTATGAAAATAGCAGTTACTTTAAGAAGAGGATAAAATGAGATGAGGGATATTATACTTTTACAATGTGCAGAGTGCAGAAACAGGAATTACTCGACCATGAAGAATAAGAAGAATACAACGGAAAAACTTCAACTGAAGAAGTATTGCCGTCACTGTAGAAAGCATACTTCTCACAAGGAGACAAAGGCGTAGCGATTGACGATTGAATGTTGACAATTGAAGATTGAAACTATAAAATTATCAATCGTCAATCAACAATATTATTGATGGGCCAGTAGCTCTAACTGGTAGAGCGTCGGACTCCAAATCCGAGGGTTGCGGGTTCGAATCCTGCCTGGCCTGCCATATTTTGTATTATGAAAGGGTGTGATGTTGGAACTATTTAAATATATTGCAGGAATGGGAATCGGAAAATGTTAAAAGGAGTAAAAAATTTCCTGAAAGAAGTAAAATTGGAGACAAAAAAGGTACTGTTTCCAACCAAGGATGCATTGATAGGTTCAACGTGGGTGGTTATAATATCTACCATTATTGTTGCGGTATTCCTTGGGACGGTTGATTTTATTTTGTCAAAGTTTGTGAAATTTATTTTAAGTTAAGGTAGGGGCAATGGACAAAAACTGGTATGTTGTACATACATATTCCGGATTTGAGGAGAAGGTCAGGGATGCCATAGAGGATAAGGTAAAGAGAAAGGGCCTGGAGGATAAGATATCCCGTGTGCTTATTCCGACTGAGCGTGTTGTTGAGCTTAAAAGCGGAAAAAAGAAAGAGACGGATAAGAAGTTCTATCCCGGATACATCCTGGTGGAGATGGTGCTTGGCGACGAGACCTGGCATCTGATAAGGAGTATTCCCCGTGTGACGGGATTTGTCGGCGGAACCAAGCCGTTAGCCTTACCTGTAGAGGAGGTTGAGATTGTCCTGCAGCAGTTGGAAAGAGCCCCTCAGCAGCCTCCCAAAACACAGTACCAGAGGGGAGAAAATGTGCGCATAATTGACGGTCCGTTTGCTAACTTTGTGGGCGTCGTTGATGAAATAGATATTGACCATGGAAGGTTGAAGGTGATGGTGAGTATATTCGGAAGGCAGACGCCTGTGGAGCTCAGCTTCTATCAGGTGGAAAAGACGTAATCATTAATTAAGTTGTTTAGTGACCCGAAAATACGGGTATTAGTTGTTAATACCTGCAAATAACATATTTTGTGTAACAAAACTTAAAAGGGAGGAACAAAATGGCCAAGGAAGTAATAGCGGAAGTCAGGTTGCAGATCCAGGCAGGTAAGGCATCGCCGGCGCCGCCTGTAGGTCCTGCCCTTGGTCCCCACGGGATAAATATCATGGAATTTTGCAAGCAGTTCAATGCAAAGACCGAGGCTATGGGGGACACGATAATTCCTGCTGTCCTTAGTGTATACGCAGACAGGTCCTTTTCCTTTATCACAAAGACTCCACCTGCCCCTGAGCTTATCAAAAAGGCGGCCGGGGTAATAAAAGGGGCTTCTGAAGCAGGAAAAGAGACTGTCGGGAAGATAACCATTGATCAGGCGAGGGAGATTGCCGGGACCAAGATGCCTGACCTTAATGCCTACAGGGTTGATGAGGCTATAAATATTATAAAGGGAACCGCCAGGAGCATGGGCATTGAGGTGGTTGAAAATTGACGATTGGTTGCAGTTTGAGAAAATAGAGGATCGTCAATCGTAAATCAAAAAGGAGGACTTTGAGTTTTATGGGTAAAAAGATTATAGAGGCTAAGAAGAAAGTGAATGTGACGAGGGAATATTTTCTTGATGAGGCTCTGAATGTTATAAAAGAGACCTCCTTTGCAAAATTTGATGAGAGTGTGGACCTTGCTGTAAATTTGGGGGTTGACCCCAAGAAGTCGGACCAGATTGTCAGAGGGACGGTATCACTGCCTCATGGAACGGGCAAGAAGGTGAGGGTCCTGGTTTTTGCCAAAGGTGAGAAGGAGAAAGAGGCCCTTGAGGCGGGTGCTGATTATGTTGGTGCTGAAGACCTTGTTGAAAAGATACAAAAGGGATGGCTTGAATTTGATAAGGCCGTGGCTACTCCCGATATGATGGGGGTTGTGGGGAAGATTGGAAAGATACTGGGTCCGAGGGGTTTGATGCCCAACCCGAAACTTGGTACGGTCACCTTTGATGCCGGGAAGGCGGTTAAGGAGATAAAGGCAGGCAAGGTTGATTTCAGGGTTGAAAAAGGGGGCATTGTGCACATGTCGATTGGCAAGGTTTCCTTTGATAATGAAAAACTTGCTGAAAATATAAAAGTTGCCTTAAGTGCACTTATGAAGGCCAAGCCTGCTGCCGCCAAGGGTAAATATATAAAGGTAGTTGCTCTTTCCTCAACCATGGGGCCCGGGATAAAGGTTGATGTAAGTACTGTTATAAAAAAGGCTGCTTAGTTGATGGTATGCTGAATTGGTTGCTCATCATGTCCGCTGCTACGGGGGGTAACAACTCTGACTTTCATTATTCCACTTCAAGTAACTGAGACCTTGTTAAACAGCCATAACCATAACATTGCCGTAACGACTCGAAACAGTAAAATATTGTTCTGTGTCCAGGTATTACCTGGTTAATTTTTCGGTCAGAGACAGCAGGTTCAAATATTAAATGGCAATCAGTCTGCCAGCCTGCCGAGGCCCGTGGGATTGTTGATTTTCGATTTTTTTAGTCGTCAATTGTCAATCGTCAATCTGAAATTGGCGTTGTTGTCTCTGGGAAAGGAGGTAGAATCTGAAAACCAGAAAGCAGAAGTCCGATGAACTTGCGGAACTTAAAGAAAAGTTTGAACGGGCAAAGGGAGTGGTCTTTACAGACTATAAGGGCTTAACGGTTGCCCAGATCTCGAAGATGAGAAGGTTGCTCAGGGAGTCGGAGCTCGACTACAGGGTAGTGAAAAACACCCTTGCAAGGATTGCCGCTGAAGATACACCCGTTTCCGTTGCAAAAGAGTGGTTTGTTGGTCCTGTCGGTATAGCGATCGGATATGATGACCCGGTGCTGGTTGCCAAAAAGGTCCTGGAATATGCAAAGGGCAACGATATGCTCGGGGTAAAGGGTGGAGTAATTGAGGGTAGGTTTATGGACCTCAAAGACTTGAAAGATGTGGCGAATCTCCCGCCAAGGGATATTCAGCTTGCAATGCTTGCCGGTGCCATGGCTGCCCCCATGTCGAAGATGGCGTCTCTCCTGCAGGCAACCATCCGGAAATTTGGCTACGCCCTTAACGGGTTGAAAGAAAAGAAGAGTCAGTAGTGTTACAGGGATGACTAAAAAACAATAACTCATTTTCGGTAACTGTTGACGGATAACAAACAACAATATTCCTTAAGGAGGATAGAAAGAATGGCGGAAGTTACAAAGGAACAGATTTTTGAATTTATTGATAATATGACAATCCTTGAAATGTCACAGTTTATCAAGGAGTTTGAAGAGAGGTATGGTGTGGAGGCCGCAGCCCCGGTTGCTGTGGCTGCCGTGTCGGCAGGTGATGCAGCTGAGGCCCCGGCTGAAGAGAAGACGAGCTTTGACGTAGTGCTTACAGCTGCCGGCGATAAAAAGATTCAGGTAATCAAGGTGGTCAGGGAACTCACCGGTCTTGGCCTGAAGGAGGCAAAGGCTGTGGTGGACAGTGCCCCGGCACCTGTTAAGGAGGGTGTTTCAAAAGATGAGGCAGAGGCCGTCAAGGCAAAACTTGAGGAACAGGGCGCAGCCGTGGAAATAAAGTAAGACCGTTAATCGTTATACGCTATACCGCCGGTATTGTTATATGTATAGTGTATAACGACTTAACTATTTTTGATATGTAATAACATATTAACTGAAGAACGTATTAACTAATAACGAATAATAACGAATTTTGAAAGGAGAACCATGAATAGGGTTTTAAGAGAAAGACTCAGTTTTGGAAAGGTTCCCCCCTTGCTGGATGTACCATACTTGATTGAATTCCAGAAGGTCTCTTACGAAAGATTTCTTCAGAAGAGTGTCTTGCCGGAGAAAAGGAAAGAGTCGGGCCTGCAGGCTGCCTTTAAGAGTGTGTTTCCTATTTCCGACTACAATGAGACTGCGACTATTGAATTTATAGAGTATGCCATTAGAAAACCCAAGTTTACAATGAGGGAATGCCTTCATAAAGGTGTTACTTATGGGGCTCCCCTGAAGATAAAAGTCAGGTTAGACCTCTACGAGATCGATGAATCAAAGAACAAGGTTCTTAAGGAGTCAAGAGAGCAGGAAGTCTATATGGGAGAGATCCCGCTGATGACAAATACGGGTACTTTTATTGTAAACGGTACCGAGAGGGTTATTGTAAGTCAGTTACACCGTTCTCCCGGTGTCTTTTTCAGTCCGGACAAGACAAAGACCCATGTAAGCGGCAGGCCGCTCTACACATCAAGGGTAATCCCCTCAAGGGGGTCCTGGCTGGATTTTGAGTTTGATACAAAGGATGTTCTTTATGTAAGGATAGACCGCAGGAGAAAGATACCGGCAACTATAGTCTTAAAAGCCCTTGGCTATACTAATGAGGACCTCCTCAGTACCTTTTATCCCTCGGAAGTTATCAGAATTCTGGGGAAGGATGAGTTTACAAGGCCGGTTGCCGAGATACTTGCCGGTGTGAAGTCGAGGTTTGAGATTAAAGCCCCTGATACTGCTGACGTGATCCTCAAGGAAGGTAGCAAGATAACAAAGGTAGCCCTCAGGAGGCTCTCTAATTCAGGTATAGAAGAGGTTCCTATTGCCCGCGACGAGATAATCGGCAGGATTACATTAAAAGATATTATAGACCCTGAAACCGGAGAGATAATCCTGGAGAGCAACGAATCCATAACCGAAGAGGTGCTTGACAGGCTTGTTGCCCTGAAACTGGATTCCATAGAACTCCTCTTCATAGATAATATAAGATACCTCCCGTCCTTAAGGGATACCATCATTACGGACAAGGTAAGCAGCCGGGAAGAGGCCCTTATTGAGATATACAAGAAACTTCGCCCGGGTGAACCATCAACGGTTGAGGCTGCCGAGGAGCTCTTTAACGGGTTATTCTTCGATGAGAAGAGATATGACCTCTCTCCGGTCGGCAGGCTGAAGATAAACAAGAAGTTAGGACTTGATATACCTTTAGAGACAAAAGTGCTTACAGACAGGGACATAATAGAGATAGTGAAGTATCTCCTGAAACTCAGAACCGGCCAGGGTGAAGTGGATGATATAGACCACCTTGGAAACAGAAGGGTGAGGGGAGTTGGTGAGCTGCTGGAGAACCAGTTCCGTATCGGTCTTATCCGGATGGAAAGGGCAATAAAGGAGAAGATGACACTTACTGAACTCGAAGAGGTTATGCCCCATGATATTATAAATGCCAAGCCTGTAATGGCTGCTGTAAAGGAATTCTTCGGTTCAAGCCAGTTGAGCCAGTTTATGGACCAGACCAACCCCCTTTCGGAGATAACCCATAAAAGAAGATTGAGTGCCCTTGGCCCGGGTGGACTTACCAGGGAGAGGGCCGGGTTTGAAGTCAGAGATGTGCACCCGACACATTACGGAAGGATCTGTCCTATTGAGACCCCTGAAGGACCGAATATCGGTCTGATAACATCCCTTGCCACCTATGCACGGATAAACGAATACGGTTTTATTGAAGCGCCGTACAGAAAGATTAAAGCAGGAAGTGTTACTGATGAGGTGGAATATCTTACAGCCATCGATGGTGAGAAGTATGTAATCGCCGAAGCTACAACGCCTGTGGGTAAAAAGGGGAGACTCGTTGGCGAGACAGTGCCTGCCAGGCTTGCAGGTGACTTCAAGATGGTGACTCCGGAAGAAGTGCAGTTTATGGACGTTTCGCCTAAACAGGTTGTCGGAGTATCGGCAAGCCTGATCCCTTTCCTTGAAAACGATGATGCCAACAGGGCGCTCATGGGCTCAAATATGCAGCGCCAGGCGGTTCCGTTGCTGACCTCGGATGCCCCACTTGTCGGAACCGGAATGGAAGGGGTTGCGGCAAAGGATTCAGGTGTTGTGGTGATTGCCGGGAGGTCGGGGATTATCGAGAGTGTGGATTCAACAAGGATAGTGGTGAGAGTTACTGAAGACAGGGATCAGGAGTCGGAATTCGACCTGCTGGATCCGGAAGAAGGCGGGAGAGTTGATATATATAACCTTATGAAGTTTGCCCGTTCAAACCAGGGTACATGTTTCAATCAGAAATCCATAGTAAAGCAGGGTGACAGGGTTGAAAAAGGTGATATCCTTGCCGATGGTCCATGCACCGACCTTGGTGAGCTTGCACCCGGCAAGAATGTCCTTGTGGCTTTCATGCTGTGGGGCGGATACAACTTTGAGGATGCAATTCTTATATGTGAAAGGCTTGTGAAGGATGATGTTTACACCTCAATACACATTGAGGAGTTTGAGGTTGAGGCCCGTGAGACAAAACTTGGGCCGGAAGAGATCACACGGGATATCCCCAATGTGGGAGAAGAGGCACTAAAGGACCTTGATGAAAGTGGTATAGTGAGGATTGGTGCGGAGGTTAATCCCGGTGACATTGTTGTCGGCAAGGTTACACCGAAAGGTGAGTCGCAACTGACATCGGAAGAGAAGCTGCTCAGGGCAATTTTTGGTGAAAAGGCCGAGGATGTCAAGGACTCCTCTCTCAGGGTGCCGCCGGGCATATCAGGTGCTGTGGTGGATGTGAGGATATTCTCGAGAAAAGGTTCCAGAAAGGATTTGAGAACCAAAAGCATAGAGGAAGATGAAATAAAGGAGCTTCAGAGGGACCTGGAGGAAAGGGTACGTATTGCAACGGAAGAGGGATACATTAAGATAAGGGAACTTTTTGTGGGATGGAAGGCCGATGATGATATCAGGATTCCAAAGAGCAGGGAGGTAATCTGTGAGAAAGGAAAGAAGATTACCGCTAAACACCTTGAAGATATAAAAGACCGGCACCTTGGCAAGATTAAGGTGCAGGACCCTGAAGTGCAGAACAAAATTGATCTCTATATAAAGCAGATAAAGGATTATACCAAACAGCTTCAGTCGATATATGATGAAAAGGTTGAACGCCTCAGAAAAGGGGATGACTTATCCCCGGGTGTGAACAAGCTTGTAAAGGTCTATATTGCCATGAAGAGAAAGGTACAGAGTGGTGATAAAATGGCCGGAAGGCATGGCAACAAGGGAGTAATAGCAATGGTGCTTCCTGAAGAGGATATGCCTTATCTCCCTGACGGCACTCCTGTGGATATAGTGCTCAACCCTTTAGGTGTCCCTTCAAGAATGAATGTGGGGCAGATACTGGAGACTCACCTTGGCTGGGCAGCAAGGTCTCTCGGGATATATGTTGCTTCACCTGTCTTTGAGGGTGCAAGTGAAAGTGAAGTAAAGGAATTACTGAAGAAGGCCGGGCTGCCTTTAAATGGCCAGGTCATCCTCTATGACGGCAGAACAGGTGAGCCCTTTGAGAGAACCGTTACAGTAGGGACTATGTATATGATGAAGCTCCACCATCTTGTGGATGATAAGGTGCATGCAAGGTCAATAGGTCCATACTCGCTGGTTACACAGCAGCCTCTTGGCGGAAAGGCCCAGTTTGGTGGTCAGAGGCTGGGGGAGATGGAGGTTTGGGCTCTTGAGGCATATGGAGCGGCCTATACACTTCAGGAGTTCCTGACTGTCAAGAGTGACGATGTCCAGGGTAGGGGAAAGATGTATGAGGCGATAGTCAAGGGGGAGGCATCCCTTGAATCAGGGGTTCCGGAATCCTTTAATGTGTTGATAAAGGAACTGCGGAGTCTCTGCCTGGATGTCGAGATTTTAGAAAAAAAGAAGAAGGGGGAATAGATTATGGATGCTTTGCAGAGTGAATCAAAAATGGTTAATAAAAAAAATTCTTACATTGAGACGAAGTCTCCTATGGAAGAGATTTATTCCCTTTACCAAAAACCAAGGAATCCAAGGGATTTTGATGCAATCAGGATAAAAGTGGCCTCTCCGGAGAGGATCCGTGAATGGTCTTTCGGTGAAGTCAAGAAACCTGAAACCATTAATTACAGGACATTTAAACCGGAAAGAGATGGCCTCTTCTGTGCGAAAATATTTGGTCCGGTAAAAGACTGGGAATGCCTCTGTGGAAAGTACAAAAGGATGAAACACAGGGGAGTGGTCTGTGACAAGTGTGGGGTTGAGGTGATTCAGGCAAGGGTCAGAAGGGAAAGGCTCGGGCATATTGAACTGGCAACCCCGGTGGCCCATATATGGTTCTTAAAGGGTGTTCCAAGCAGGATAGGAACACTCCTTGACATGACCATGCGTTTTATCGAGAAGGTACTCTACTTCGAAAGTTACATAGTAATAGATGCCGGGGATACCCCCCTTAAGGAAAAGCAGCTTCTCTCTGAAGAAGAGTATAAGAAGATGACAACCGAACATGGCAGTGCGTTCAAGGCGGGAATGGGGGCCGAGGCCGTACGGGAGCTGCTCAGAAAGGTTGATCTTGATCTCCTCAGTGTTGAGCTTAAGACCAGGATACAGGAATCCTCTTCCGTTGGACAGAAGAGGAAACTCACAAAGCGCCTGAAGGTTATAGAGGCCTTCAGAAAATCCGGGAACAAGCCGGAGTGGATGATACTGGATGTGGTTCCGGTGCTTCCTCCTGACCTCAGACCACTCGTTCACCTCGATGGCGGAAGGTTTGCCACCTCCGACCTCAACGATCTCTACCGGAGGGTAATAAACAGGAATAACAGACTGAAGAGGCTGATGGAACTCAAGGCCCCGAGCGTGATAATCAAGAATGAGAAGAGGATGCTCCAGGAGGCCGTGGATGCCCTTTTTGATAATACAAAACGCACGCGTGCCATGAAGACCTCATCCAAGAGGCCACTGAAGTCACTAAGCGATATGATAAAGGGCAAACAGGGACGTTTTCGTCAGAACCTCCTGGGTAAAAGGGTTGATTATTCGGGCCGTTCGGTTGTAGTGGTCGGTCCTGATCTGAAACTCCATCAGTGTGGTCTTCCCAAGATCATGGCACTGGAGCTTTTCAAGCCGTTTGTCTTCAACAAGCTTGAAGAGAAAGGCTATGCAACAACCATTAAACAGGCCAAGAGGCTGGTAGAGATGGAGACGCCTGAGGTGTGGGATGCCCTTGAAGATGTTATAAAGGAGCATCCTGTCCTGTTGAACAGGGCCCCGACTCTTCACAGGCTTGGCATCCAGGCCTTTGACCCCGTGCTTGTTGAGGGAAAGGCGATAAAGCTCCATCCCCTCGTATGTACGGCCTACAATGCCGACTTTGACGGTGACCAGATGGCAGTGCATGTCCCGCTATCCATAGAGGCCCAGATTGAGGCAAGGGTGCTGATGATGTCTGTAAACAATCTCCTTTCACCTGCCAACGGGAAGCCCATTGTTTTTCCCACACAGGATATGGTCCTTGGTCTCTATTACCTTACAAAAGAGAGAAGGGGTGTTCAGGGAGAGGATACGGTCTTTGCAGACCCTGAAGATGTAAGGGATGCCTATAATGCCGGAGTTGTTACAGAACATGCAAGGATCAAGGTGAGGATTGACGGTGAATTGACGGAGACCACGGTCGGCAGGATCATATTCAGCGAGATACTACCGGAGGAGATCCCCTTTTCCTCTATTAATACGGAGCTGAGTAAAAAAGAGATACAGAATCTTGTTGATCATTGCTACAAGAATATCGGCAGGAGGACGGCTGTCGTATTTCTTGACAACCTTGAAAGGCTCGGTTTTGAGTATGCCACGAGATCAGGCATCTCCATCTGCATAGAGGATATGCATATCCCATCGAAGAAGGCTGAACTTATTAAACAGGCTGAACAGCAGGTTTTAGAGGTGTATAGACAGTATGCTGAAGGTCTTATAACTCACGGGGAGCGGTACAACAAGGTTATCGATATCTGGGCCAATGTTACCGAGAGGATTGCCGAGGAGATGATGAAGGAGCTGGGTGCAGAGGATGGCAGGGAATTCAGTGAAGACGAACTGATGGAGCGGAGGTCTTTTAACAGTATCTTTATGATGGCGGATTCAGGTGCAAGGGGATCGGCTGCCCAGATAAGACAGCTTGCCGGGATGAGGGGACTGATGGCCAAGCCTTCCGGAGAGATCATAGAGACGCCGATTACGGCTAATTTCCGTGAAGGGGTGAGTCCGTTACAGTACTTTATCTCTACGCATGGGGCAAGAAAAGGCCTTGCCGACACAGCCCTTAAGACAGCTAACGCCGGCTATCTTACCAGAAGACTTGTGGATGTGGCACAGGATGTTATTATCACAGAGCATGATTGCGGTACCCGTGAGGGCATAGTGGTGACGGCCCTGATCGAAGGTGGTGAAATTATACAGTCCCTTGAAGACAGGATTCTCGGCAGGACTACAGCGGAAAATGTGAGGGATCCCTTAACATCCGAGGTAATTCTCAAACGAAACGGAGCCATAGACGAGGTAGCCGTCAAGAGTATAGCCGATGCAGGTGTCGGCAGCATAAAGATAAGATCCGTGCTGACATGTCAGACGAAGTTCGGTGTATGTGCTACCTGCTACGGCAGGGACCTCAGCCGGGGGGTCTTTGTTGAGAATGGAGAGACCGTGGGTATCATGGCGGCCCAGTCCATTGGGGAGCCGGGTACTCAGCTCACTATGAGGACATTCCATATAGGTGGAACTGCAACAAAGGTTATTGAACAAGCCGTGCTTGAGGCCAGAAACTCGGGCAAGATAAAGTTTATAGACATCAATGCCGTTCGTAACAGGGCAGGGGTTCTTGTTATACTGAACAGAAATGCAACGTTTGCCGTTGTGGATAACCAGGGAAGGGAAAAGGAGAAATATAATCTTGTCTATGGTGCGAGGTTGCTGGTGGATGACGGACAGACGGTCAAGATAGGTCAGAAGCTTGTTGAGTGGGATCCATATTCCGTGCCTATTCTGACGGAGATAGGAGGCCGTATCGCCCTGGGCGATATAATTGAGGGTGTTACCGTGAAAGAAGAAGTTGATGAAGTAACCGGTCTCAGCCAGAAGGTCATTATTGACTATCCTCTGAATATGAGGCCCCGTATCTCCATAAAAGACGAGCATGGAAAGGCTACATTAAAGATACCGGGGACCAACCACCTTGCAAGATACCTCCTGCCTGCGGGAGCTCATGTTCTTGTGGATAAAGGGGATATAGTGACTCCGGGCGACATACTGGCCAAGATACCCAGAGAGACGACAAAGACAAAGGATATTACGGGAGGGCTTCCCAGGGTTGCCGAACTCTTTGAAGCGAGAAAACCTAAAGAGCATGCGATTGTTTCAGAGATAGACGGTATAGTCGAGTTTAAGAATGCCCCCAAGGGACAGAGGGTTGTTGTGGTCAAGGCCGGAGATACCGTCAAGGAATATGTGATTCCAAAAGGAAAGCATGTAACAGTTCATGAAGGAGACTGGGTGAGGGCAGGGGAGCCCCTGATGGATGGGGCTGTAAACCCTCACAGTATACTCGATATCCTTGGGCCAAGGGAACTCCAGGGCTATCTGGTGGATGAAGTGCAGAAGGTTTACAGGTTGCAGGGGGTTACCATTAATGACAAGCATATCGAGATTATAGTAAGACAGATGATGAGAAAGATAAAGATTGAGGATCCCGGAGACACGGTGTTTCTGATAGGCGACCAGGTGGACAGGCTGGAGTTCATTGAAGAGAACGAACGTGTCAGGGGCGAGGACGGAAAGCCTGCAACCGGTAAGCCCATGCTGCTCGGAATAACCAAGGCATCGCTGTCAACGTACAGCTGGGTGGCGGCGGCTTCGTTCCAGGAAACCACCCGTGTCCTTACTGAGGCAGCGCTGGAAGGCAAGGTTGACGAGCTGAGGGGCCTGAAGGAAAACGTGATAATGGGAAGAATTATTCCGGCTGGAACCGGGATGTCGAGGTACAGAAACACATTTGTGAAGAGGGATACTCCCGCGATGAAAATGGAAATTCAGGAGACAGAAGAGCAGGAGGCATAAGGGTCCTGTTTAGCATAGTTTGTCAGTGACAAAACCAGATGGGGGGACAGAGACTGTCCCCCCATCTGGTTTTTTTGTTTTGGATGATTGCCGGTACAGTCAGGGCCGGGTTTATTGTAAAATGAAGTATGGCCGAGGTCTTTGTTGCAGATGCCATGCCTGGACGTCTTGCAAAATTACAGGAACCTGGATAATTCAAGGAAGGGGACGGAAAGCATTTTGAGGAAGAGGGCATTTCTTTCACTGGGACTCGTATTCCTGGTTATAATCTCAGGCACAATCGGTTATTCCATCATTGAAGGATGGACCCTGTTTGATTCTCTTTATATGACGGTCATCACCCTCTCCACCATTGGTTATCAGGAGGTAAGGCCACTCTCTTATGCAGGCAGGGCCTTTACCATCATCCTTGTCTTTGTCGGTGTGGGAGCTGTGGCATACGGTATCAATAACGGGATAAGGATAGTCTTTGAGGGTGAAATCCAGAAGGCCTTTGGGAGGAGAAAATTGGAGAAGAGGCTTAAGTCGATTAAAGATCACTTCATTATCTGCGGTTACGGACGCATGGGCAGGATAATCTGTAATGAACTGAAGGCCAAAGATGTCCCCTTTGTGGTTGTGGAGAAGGAGCTGCCTGAGCTTGATCCGGAGTTTGATGCTGATAAAGAGATTGTCTTTGTTTACGGCGATGCAACAAAGGATGAAATTCTCAGACAGTCAGGTATTGAGAAGGCGAGGGGTTTGATTTCAGTCCTTTCTACCGATGCTCAAAATCTTTATGTGGTTCTGAGTGCAAGGGAGTTGAATCCGGCACTCTTTATAGTTGCAAGGGCAGGTGAGGAGGGTTCTGGGCAGAAGCTCCTCAGGGCAGGTGCTGACAGGGTGGTTTCACCGTATCATATCGGTGGGCTCAGAATAGCCCAGACAGTATTAAAACCTGCGGTTGTGGATTTCCTGGAGTTTGCAACCAGGAGCGGGAATCTGGAGTTGCAGATGGAAGAAATCCCTGTTGAAGAGGAAGCGCTTATTTCAGAGAAGACCATCCATGAGGCCGGAATCGGCAGAGAGCTTGGAGTTATTATTGTTGCCATCAAGAGAAAGGATGGTGACATGAAATTTAATCCCGTGCATAATACGCTTATCAAGGCCGGGGATACGTTAATTGCAATAGGAGAGACAGAGAAGCTCAAGGCCCTGGAAGAGCTGGCGAAAGGTCGGGGGGAATCATAACTTTTTAAATGCTTCTTCAAAGAGCCCGTTCAGCTTTTTTGTTTCATGGTACAGCCTGTCGAGAATCTCCGACACCTCCTTTTTGCCGAGGGATGATGTTTTCTCCGCCCACTCCCTGTAAACCCTCGCATGTTCATCATTGTGCTCCATCCAGTGGTGCAGCAGTTTTTTCAGCTTTTCAAGGTCGTCCATATCCTCTCCTTTTTAATGGTTTTTACAAATTGTAATTCGGGTTAATCCGTGCAAATTCGCTGCTTAACACTTTTCCCCAGGTTTAAACAAGCGTGATTCCGCCTTCATTCAACCTGTAAACCCTGTCTGTTGCACCTTTTAAAAACTCATGGGAATGGCTGATAATTATATAGGTATCTACGTGTCCCATCAGGTAGCTCAGGAATCTCTCCCTTGTTGTCTCATCAAGCCCGGCAGTCGGCTCATCAAGCAGAAAACATTCGGGATTCATTGCCACAACCGTGGCAAGGGCAACAAGCCTCTTCTCGCCACCCGAGAGGCGGTAGGTTACCTTTTTTTCAAAACCTTCAAGTCCCAGGGCCTCACAGGTCTCTCTTACAATAACCCGGGCCTCTTCATGGGATTTGCCGAGGTTCAATGGGCCAAACGCAATATCCTCCTCAACCGTCGGGCTGAAGAGCTGGTCATCAGAGTCCTGAAACAGCAACCCGATCTTCTGTCTTACCTCGCTGAAATCCTCCTCTGTCTTCCTCACCTTTTCAAATACCAGAATCTCTCCGGAGCCGGGTCTTAACAAACCCATTACAAGATGAAACAAAGTGGTTTTTCCGGCGCCATTGGGCCCGATCAGGCCGACCCTGTCACCCTTTTTCAATGAGAAATTCAGGTCATTAAAGACTTGGGTTCCATAGGGGTAAGTGAAACTCAGATTTCGTAGTTCTATCAAGTTTTCCTCTCTATCCATTAATTTTTAGTCTTTAATCCGCCACTTGAAAATCGCCTCAATTATGGGAAGGAAGCGATATGATAGAGTCTGAACGGTTTTAAATTTCGCAGTAAATTCACCCGGATGGTGAATTGCGAAGTTTCCTCGGAGACAGACACGATGTCTGTCGAGAATGAGTTCAGACTCTATCATATCGCTTTCAACAACCATTTATCTCCGGACTCGTAGGGTTTTAAATAACCGTCAACATGACCGTTACCACAGCCATCGACAGACCAAACACCACATCTCCTTTCCCAAGTCTGAAATGGCTTACTACAGGGAATCTGCCCCTGAACCCCCTGCACAGCATCGCCTGGTAAATCCTCTGAGACCTCTCATAACTCCTGACAATCAGCATTCCCACGAGATACGCGTATGTCCTGTATGTATGCATGTTTGTGCCTGCCTTGAAACATCGTATCAGCATGGCATTTTTCAATCTGCTGTATTCTTCATGCAGGACGGTTATGTACCGGTAGAAGAAAAAAAATAAGTGAACAAGCTTGTCGGGTACCTTCAGGTGAATAAGTGCATGGGCAAGGGAGAAGATTTCCGAGGTGCCGAGGATTGCTATCGTTGCAAGCACAATGGCGTTGGTCTTCAATGTGATGGAAAGGACATAGAGGATGCCCTCCCGGGTAGCTGTCAGCGGGCCGATCTGAAAGACCGCCTCACCGGGATAACTGAATGGAATAAAGACCCATAACAGAAATACAAACACGTTTACGGCAACGAGCCTGTTGAGGAGTTTTCTCATGTCGAGCCTTGCAAGGACTGTCAGCAGGGTGGAGACGAGTAGAGCCGCAAAAGGGCCCTTTTGTCCGTGCATGATGGCAATAACCAGGACGTACGGAATTATGGCCAGAAACTTTACCCTCGGGTCAAGTCTGTGCAAAAATGAGCTGCCTTCTGCGAATTCTTCAAGATGCATTTTTATAAATAAGTTAAGAAAGAAAAAGTTGCGAGTTGCGGGTTAAAAAGACAATTCTCCCCAACTCCAATCCTCCAATCCTTACCCCTTCCTCCTGCTCTTAAAATACATTGCTATTCCCATAAGACCTATAATGTAACCTATACCTCCTAATATTTCGGTAAGCCCGGGTTTTTCACTATTTTCCTTCAGTTTGAGGAGTATCGTGATTACAGGCTGGAGCTTCCTGTCCATGATTCTTTCCACTATTGTCTCTATTTCAGCAGAAGACACCCCTGAAGCGATAGTCATCGGAGTAGCAGATTTCGACAATCGGGAACTTCTTTCCTCAGTCTGTTTTCTAACCTCTGACTCCTGGCTTCTGACTCCTGACTCCCGTATCCCCATAGCCTCCTTCACCTCTTTTGCACTAAGGGTATAATCGTTCCGGTGGCCCATGCTTGCATGGAGTACGAGCTTGAGGGAAGTTGCCTTCGGGATATTAAAGGAGAATTTTCCCTCATTATCGGTTTTACCTTCAAGGAGCTTTTCCCCTGTCTTTGCATCAAAAACCTCAATCAGTGAGTTCCTGGTCCTTGTGCCATCGGAAAAATAGCCTTCCGCAAAGACCATGCCATCCTCTGCGTAGGCATAGATACTTACTTTATGGGCATAGGCAACGGTAGGCAGCAGGTAGATACTAAGCAGTAAGCAGTAAGCACTAAGCAGTAAAGTCCTGACAGTGAAAATGTTTCTTGCCAGGCTGCAATTAGTGCCGGCTCCATACTCCATATTCCATACTTTATTTTGTTTTTTCACTTGCTCACCTCCAGTACCTCCGGTTTTACTTTTTTCAGGAATGTAACACAAAAGGCCGTGATGATGCCCTCAATTATCATTACCGGTATATGCGCAAATAGTATGAGTTTTGCCACGCCAAGGAAACTCTCTCCTGTGCTTATGAGAGCTATAGCAACAAGGATGGCTCCAATACCGACACCAGTAACACCGGCAGCAAAACCTGCAAGGGCACTTACAGAATTATTACCCTTCCGTATCGGCAGGTTAAAGATGTAGTAGGCTATGACCCCCGGGGTTGCCATACTGACTGTATTGACACCGAGTGATGTGAGTCCTCCAAACTGAAACAGGACTGCCTGCAGTGTAAGTGCCACAACAATGGAAGGGAACACCATCCATCCAAGCAATACTCCCAAAAGCCCGTTCAGGACCAGATGGACGCTTGACGGTCCTATAGGCACATGTATTAACGAGGCAACAAAGAAGGCAGACGAAAGGACTGCCACCTCCGGTATCTTTTCATAGTCCATTTTTTTCAGTCCTATTGCTACACCACCTGCGGCAAGCAGGGCACCGGTCACAAGGACGGGTGCCGACAGGACTCCCTCTGATATATGCATTTTATTTCATCTCCCTTGTTCTTACCCATATGACGGCACCAATCTCTACAGGATATTCTTTCCCTTTATGCTTTAACCTGAAGTCAGCGGTACTAAGGGCTGCAAACCCCCACCATCCGGCTACAGGCATTGCATAAGTAAAGACGCCGTTTTTGTCAGCCTTTATTACCTGGGTTGTATAGGGCTCAGCGGGTGGCTTTATCTTTCCGCCTTTATTGTAGAACTCAACCTCTACCTTTGCGTATGGCACGGACTTGCCGTCGACCTTTACAATCCCCTGGAATACATTGCCAGCCCAGAGGCCGTATGGCCTTGTCAGGGGTACTATCTCTGTCTTGAGCCCTACTTCGGCGTCCCATCCTTTTTCCAACTCAAGTGCATCCACTATAACCTTGGCATAATGGATTATAAAGGTCTCTTCTGCAGGCTCCCAGTAAGGGGCAGGCTCAACATAAAACACATAATCTCCCGGCCTCTTGATCCTGTAAGCAGCCTCCCAAGTAGAAAATCCCTTTACTTTCTTCCTGTTAAGTGTGGAGAGGAGGTTATGCTTTTTTCCATTTACCATGACACCGAATGCCTTTGGCCTTGCCATCTCCATATACTGTCCTTCAAATGGGTGCATGAACTTTATCTGTAGGTCGATCTTTTTATTGTCATGCTTTGAAACTATGTCGTCGGATGGTATGATGACACCAAAATGCGCCCATGAAAGAGATGCCGGGGTTAAAATTAATAGTGTCAGCAATAATGTCTTGAAAAATACTCTCTTCATAAGCGATTCCTCCAAAAATGAAGAAGGATTTCAGCTACGAATTTACGCGAATATTCACGAATTAAAACAATTTTTAACATAGTCTTTTTATTGGTGTAGATTCGTGTTTATTCGTAGCTGACTTTTAGTTTTCTTAATAATCAAAAAGGCCATGAAAGCTCACCTTCGTGGTGATGAGCCTTCATGGCCTTTACGTAACGTACTGATTATAGTGACTCCTGAATGCTTCTTGTGCCGGAAATAAAAAAACCACAAAAGTCATTAAAAAAAACCTTCATGGTCTGTTTAAGCCTTCATGGCTTGTTTCAAGAAAATGGGAAATGCTGCTCCTTTGTAATACTTATTAAAAGATATCATAAAGCATTTATGATTGTCAAACCGGATTGTTAAATTTTTGAAGGATTCGGTCCATGCTTTTTCTGTTATCTGCGTAATCTGCGTAATCTGCGGCTGAATTCAGTTCAATGTTTTTATATGATATAATATTAACTCGTAAATCTGTGACGAGGTGATTAAAACTTATGGATATCGTTGATAAGAACAGGAGACTTGAAGAGCTTGACAGAAGATACATATGGCATCCCTTTACACAGATGAAGGAGTGGGAAGAGGCGGTGCCTGTTATTATTTCAGAAGGCAGGGGGTCTTTTTTAAGGGATATTTACGGGAGGTGGTATCTTGACGGGGTATCCTCACTGTGGGTAAATGTCCATGGACACGGAAAGAAGGAGATAGATGATGCCATCAGGGCTCAGCTTGAGAAGATTTCACATTCAACACTCCTCGGGCTTGGCAGTGAATCTTCCATTGAATTGGCGGAGAAGCTGATAAGTATTGTGCCCGCTGGTCTTACAAGGGTTTTTTACTCCGACAATGGCTCCACCTCTGTTGAGGTGGCGCTGAAGATGGCCTATCAGTACTGGATTCACAGGGGGGTGAAGGGAAAGGAGACATTTCTCTGTCTGAATAATGCCTATCACGGAGATACCCTCGGGGCAGTGAGTGCCGGGGGTATTGATATATTCCATGAGGCATTCAGGCCCCTGCTTTTCAACACTTTCAAAGCCCCGTCGCCTTACTGTTATCGTTGTGAACTTGGGCTTGAATCCCCGGGGTGCGGCCTTGCCTGTCTTGAGAGGCTGAGAGAGATATTGAAAGGACATGCCCCGGAGATTGCCGCTGTCATTATTGAGCCGATGGTGCAGGGGGCCGGAGGCATGATAGTCTTTCCGTCAGGGTATCTGAAAGGGGTCAGGGAACTGACGGAAAAGTACGGGGTGTTGCTTATTGCCGATGAGGTTGCAGTCGGTTTTGGCAGGACAGGAAGGATGTTTGCCTGTGAGCATGAGGATGTAGTGCCTGATTTCCTCTGCCTTTCAAAGGGCATAACCGGCGGTTATCTACCCCTTGCCGCCACAATAACCACAGAAGAGGTCTATTCGGCGTTCCTTGGCGAATACAGGGAACTGAAGACATTCTTTCACGGACATTCCTATTCAGGAAACCCCCTTGCCTGTGCAGCAGCCATTGCCTCAATCGGGCTCTTTGAGAAGGAAAAGACCGTTGAGGGTGTCAGGAAAAAGGAGAATATACTGTTGCCGTGGCTTGAGACGGTCAGAGGGCTTGAGCATGTTGGTGATGCAAGGGGGATTGGTCTTATGGCAGGGGTGGAACTCGTCAGGGACAGTGAAAAGAGAGCACCCTATCCCTTTGAAGACAGGATGGGTTTTAAGGTCTGTCTCAGGGCAAGGGAGAAGGGACTTCTGATAAGGCCGCTTGGCGACGTTGTTGTGATTATGCCGCCCCTTTCAATAAGTAAGGAGCACCTTGCAGGGATGCTTGATATAATCAGGGATTCAATAGTGGAGGTTACAGAAGGGTAGAATTGGGTAAGTCGAAAGGCTCTTTTTTATTAAGACCGAATGTTTTCTGGATTTGTGAGGTCAGTTTTCCGGCCCTATGTTCATAGGTATGTTCTCTGTATATCCTGTGATATGCATTTTCTGCGATCCTTCTACATTCTTCATGTCTATGCAAATAGTAAAGAATTTTATCCTTACAATCCTCAATGTCAGAATAGGTGATTGCCTCGTCTCCGATATTAAAATCGTTTCTGACATGAACGCGGTCTTCCATCAGGAGAAAGCCTCCACATGCAGGAATACCATAACATCTTTCAGGTAATCCCCAGCTAAGTCCATATGTCGAATCAGCTGCTGAGATGCAACTCAGGTTAATTCTGCTTTTCTGGATGATTTCCACCTGTTCATCAAACGATAAATCTTTGCTATCTATAAACAAGAAATTGATATTATTCTTCTTTAAGAGGCCACTAAGTTTTTCTAAAAATTCAACTCTGTTTTTATGTTCAGGATACCTCTGTCCGTCCATGTTGCCTATAAAGGATGTATCCCATTTATAAATATCCTGTAGTCTTAAATCTTCTAAGGTAGCATTGCAGAGGTTGTATTTGCTATTCCATGCGGCATTGGGTAGATATATAACTGTAGGATGCCTGATCCAATCCGTATTCTGAAGTGAGTGAGTTGCATATATCGACAGGATATTGTTTCTTAAAAGCAGGTTTATTTCCCATTTTTTTATTCCAGCATTCCAGGGAGAATCAACATTCCATGTAATTATAGGGATTTTGTGTTGTCTTAATCTGCGAGCCAGGGATAGAAACCTCCATTTGTCTTTGAAAATATACTTAAACTCAAAGATTGCAGCATTAATACCCTCGGAGATAATGGTATTGATATCCCAGGCATTCTCCAAGACCTCATGCCCTGCTGATTCAATCCCCTCTCTGAGGCGTGGATTGCCTTTCCTATAGTTCAGAGCTATCTTCATTAAAAGATTGTTCCTGTACGCCCTTCTTAGTAGAGGCTCCAAGCATGAGTCCTGTTAGAAGTGTAAATGCTATAGCATGCTCATGATGTAGGGTTGTATCCAATAGCCCGCCGACAAATGTAACTAAAAATCCACCAAGGGCGCAGTATTTTATCTCATTTTTAAATCCTGATAATGGTTTATATTTTAGCCATTGATAGAGAAAACCGGATATAATCAAAGAAATGGAAATAAGTCCTAAAGTTCCCATCTGTGAAGCTATTTGCAGATATACATTATGTGCATCAAAAACTGTTTCGGTGGATGAAACATATTTAAAGTTATTTAATCCTATCCCTACAACTGGATTTTCTTTAAAAAGATTTAGCGCATATTCCCATATGGAGAACCTGCTAAAAAGCGAATTTATAGAAAATATCTTAACTCTCATGGGGTCATATATGTATATGGAAACAACAGTTAATCCAAAAAGGCCAATTGAGAATAAACTACTTAATATAATGTTTTTACGGCTTAATAATAGAATAATCAAAAATACGAAAAGTCCAGTAAAGGAAGACCTCTCTGCTGTCATAACAGTAGCAATAATAAGGAAACAGGCAAAGATACTTATTATTATTTTTGAATATCGAATCTTGTTTTCTGAATATACAATTGTGCTAATCATAGAGGTTATTACTATCATAAAATACATGGCAGTATAGTTTTGGTTGCCAAGGGAGTGTATTTCAAGTGGCCTATGTATTCCAATAGAATGGATTATTCCTAATAGAGCCGCCATGGTTGTTGAAACATAAAGGCTCCAAAGGATAATTCTAACATGCCTTTTGTTATTTACACTACAAGCTGCAAAAAATGGGATAGTGTAAAAAAGGATATCCTTGGCTCCCCCCAGGCTTTTTGAGGGATTATTTGCAAAGATACTACTTATTAAGGCTGACACTATGAGAAATAAAAAACCATAATGGATAACGGAAATCTTTATTTTTAACTCTTTCTTGTATAACTGCACAAGTAGAATTGATAAAATAAGCAATATGCTGATAGTCTTTAACGACTCAGAAAATGGCAACGATATAACCATAAGAATAATACTGGCAAGTTTTATACCGTCGTAATTTAAACAGATTGATGAATTCAATCTTCCTCCTTTATATATACCCATTGGTGCCTGTAGCTTAGTGATCTATGGGAGTATTTTTGTTATAGTTTCCGGCATTGATTGTCAGTAAAGATTCAGCCTTCTCAAGAACCTCACCAACTGTTATCTGTTCCATACAGAAGGACTTTTGACAGTTTTTGCCGATGCATGGACTGCATACCGTGGGTTTTGCTATCACAGCAGATGATTCAGCATTGTAAGGGCCACATAATCGTGGATCAGTGGGAGAAAATAGAGCTATAGTTGGTGTCCCAAGGGCAAAGGCAATATGCATTGGGCCCGTATCGTTAGTGATAAATACATGCATTTTCTCTATGACCGCTGCGGTCTCCCTCAAGGATAATTTTCCAGCGGCATGAATTGCCCCCCTGATTCCCGAAGCCACTTCATCAACCAGCATCCTCTCTTTAGCATTGCCGGTTACTATAATCCTGCAACATAGTTTCTCCGTAAGAATCCTGCCTAAGGCTATAAATTTTTTCGAAGGCCAGCATTTGAATGGCTTTTGTGCACCAGGATGAAGCCCAATCAACAATTCATCTTTATTCATTCCATTGTTTTCTAAAAAACTCCCGGCAGTTGTTCGCTCTTTGTTCGTTAGATAAAACGATATTTTCAGGTGTCTTGCATACGCTTTTACCTCTCTGACGATTTCCAGTCTCTTTTCAATTCCGTGTATATCATCCTGTGGAGCTAATGCCCTGCTGAGTATAAAGTCGAGCCCCTTATTCTGCCCATCAATGCCGATTATCTCAGTGGCTCCAGTGAAGAAACAGATTGGCCATATAATGCGGTCAGAGGCATGAAATACAAACACAGTATCAATATTCTTTTTTTTAAGTTCTTTTAGTAAGCCAGGCAATAGAAAATAACCCTTTGCCTCCCGTCTGAAGATAAAGATATCATCAATATCAGGATTTTCTTTTAATATCTCGAATCCTGAAGGATTGGTTAACACCCCGATATATGACTGTGCGAAGGTTTCCCTCAATGCCCTTATGGCAGGTGTTCCCCACAGGGTATCTCCAATGCCGGTTGTACTCACTACGAGAAACCTGAAAGAATTATCAACAGGAATATTTCTCCTGAGAAGGTTTAGCTGCTTTGAAATATCCACGAGTTTCCTGATTCCGCTTATCTTAAATCGAGAACCCAGGGCTTTCATTATTCCATCCCTTTATTCTCAAAGAGCTGTCTGTAAAGTGCTTCAATTCTGTCAAGCATACCTTCAAAGGAGTAATTCCGGTGTACCATTTCTCGTCCTCTTTCTCCAAGTTTTATCCTGAGTTCAGGATTTTTATACAGATGGGTAACCCTGTCTGTTATCAAGTGATGGTCTCTGGATTTTATGAGAAATCCTGTTTCCCCATCCAGAATTACCTCTCTTATTGCTCCGGCATCTGATGCAACGATGGCCTTTTTCATTGCAAGTGCCTGAAGGATTGACTGTGGGACCCCTTCATTTGCATAGGAGGAGTGAACAAGAATATCCAGCGATGCCATAATTTCCGGCACGTCTTCTCTGTGTCCCAACATCAGTATCTTTTTACCCAAGGCCATCTCCTTTATAAGGTTCCGGATCTTTTCGTGCTGTGGACCATTCCCAACTATAAAGAATTGAGCCTCGGGTATGGATTTCAGGATTTCCGGTACGGCTTTAATGAAATATTCATGTCCTTTCCAACTTCTCAGTACAGAGACCATTCCTATATAAAAACCTGTTTTTTCCAGGCAAGGAATAGTTTTTTCAGGATTAAATATATTCAGATCTATTCCTGTGGGTATAGAGCATATCTTGTTGCCATCAAAACCATTCAGTTTTGTCATCCTCTGCCTGATCTCCTCTCCAGTGGTAATAACTTTATCAGGTAGTATCTCATATATGAGGCGACTCAAAAAAGATTTACCGATCGGGGTTGAGAGGTGTCTGGTTCTTAGTATCAGGGGTTTATTCCCGGCAATTTTAGCTCCAAAGGTTGCGATCCAGCTATCTGAGGAGCTATGAGTATTCAGGATGTCAATGCTTTCCCTATTGATTATGGAGGTTGTTCTGGCTATTGAGAGGGGGTTCTTTTTAACAAATGATACGGGATATACCTTTATTCCTGCTGTTTTTGCCCTGGGATAAAGTTCACTCCTTTCAGATGCAGCAATGATTACCCTATGGCCTTTTGAGAGCATACCAAGGGATTCTTTCAGAATTCTTATTTCCTGTCCCCCCCAGCCCCTTGATGATTCCGTATGAAGTATGGTAAACATCTATTTTATCTCCTCTAAATTTTCAGTAAGTAAACTCTTCGTTCTTTAGGACATTATCTCTTTGGCGGGACATCTCCTTCTTCTCTTATAAGGTCCATAAATTCTGAAGCTGCCTTTTCAATAGGTTGTGCTTCTGCTTTTTTTCTTGCAAGTGCTCCCATGAAAGGGGCACCTGAAATTGCAAGGTTTATCTTTTCAGAAAGTTCGCCGCTATCCAGCATATCCTGCAGAGCAAACCCTTCTTCCCTGTTTTTGATAAGTTCAGCCACACCGTTGTTCATTGTGGTTATCACAGGCAATCCCGAGGCCATGGCTTCAAGTGTGGCATTGCTGAAGGGGTCGTAAATGGTTGGCAGTACAAATATATCGGCAGCAGCATAAAATCTTTCTATCTCTCTCTGAGGGCCAGCAAAGATAACACGTTTAGTTGCTCCGTGTCTTTCAGCAATTCGCTGAAATTTTGCGGTATTCCCACGACCTGCCACAATAAGTTTTATCTCTCTGTCGATACCAGACAGTGATGACAGGAGTATACTGAGCCCTTTTCTTTCGTAATTTGAACCAACAAAGAGAATAAGGGGTATATCCGATGGTATGGAATAACCGGTTCTTAATTTATCACGCCATATCGCCCTGTTTTCAGGTGAAAATCGTTTGAGGTCCACACCATTGTAAATAACCCGGATTTTTTCTTCAGGCACACGGTAAAGGTTTATTATTTGCTTTTTCACCATGTTTGAGTTGGCCACAATGACGGGAGTCTTTGAAAATATCTCTTTTTCAATGCTTAGCAGTGTCCTGTGTAGCGGATTTATATTGAATGAAAGTCTTTTTAGCCTCCCCTCAACCATACCCCTCAGTCTGAGCCATTCCCTATGGCAGCCATCACCTGCCCTGTATATATCCTGGCAGGTAGTCCGTTCAAAACTTATGATGCGATCAGGTCTGAGGGTTTTCAGTGCACGAGCTACGTTACGATTAAAACTCAGAGTGGAAAGAGTAGAGTTAAAGGGTATGGTATCAATGCTGTGACATATGACTCCAGGGCTTTTCGACCAGTTTGAAGACAGTACATGAATCTCGTGGTTCTCTCTTTTTAGATTCATTATCAGTGTGGCGAGGTAGTTTTCAGCTCCTCCAAAAGCCTTGAAACTCTTTTTAAGAAAAGCTATTTTCATGGATTTTTTTTCACTTAAAATTGTTCCTTCATTTTTCCTCAGCGTTGTCCTGTTAGGTATTTGCATAAGCATGATTTTTCTCTTATTTTTTGAAGCTGTTTGTGCCTAAGGGGTCAAAAATCAAAACAACGCTGAGTTTTACTAATATCTTTCCACTATCTATTCACAAGTTTTGTCTTTAGTTTCTAATCATGCCTGTGTGCACTGTAGAGTTCCTGATAGACCCCGCTGGAGGAGAAGAGTTCCTCATGGCTTCCCTTCTGTATGATCCTTCCCCTCTCCATGACAATAATACGATCGGCCTTATTGATGGTAGAGAGTCTGTGTGCGATTATCAGGGTTGTCCTTCCAGGCATTATTGACTCAAGTGCCTTTTGGATCTTTGCCTCTGAGTCGGCATCAAGGGATGATGTTGCCTCATCAAGGATGAGGATTTTCGGGTTTTTAAGGATCGCCCTTGCAAGGGAGATCCTCTGCTTCTGCCCCCCTGACAATTTGACTCCACGTTCACCGATGTATGTGTCATAGCCATGGGGCATGTCCATGATAAAGTCATGGGCATAGGCAGCCGTTGCTGCCTCGACAACCTCTGCTTCCGGTGCATCAGGCCTGCCAAATAATATATTGTTTTTAACCGTGTCGTCAAAAAGGATTATATCCTGGGATACCACGCCGATGTGAGACCTGATGCCCTTAAGAGAATAATCCCTGATATCCGTTCCGTCTATCATAATCCTGCCTGTATAATCCTTCCAGAACCCAAGGATAAGGTCTATCAGGGTGCTTTTTCCTGCACCACTGTATCCCACAATTGCAATAGTCTCTCCCGGCTGGATTTCGAGGTTGACATCCTTCAGTGCCGGCTCATTGGAGTCGGGGTAATGGAAAGAGACATTATCATATACTATGTGACCTTCTATTTCTGCCTTGTCTATTCCCCCGGCCACTTCATCCTCAAGAAGGAATATCTCCTTGACCCTGTGGAGCGCTGTTCTTATCATCTGGAAATTATTGTTGACCTGACTCAATCTTTTTAAGGGCGTGTAAATCATCAATATTGCAGTAATAAATGAAAAGAAAGAACCTACTGAGAGCTTATTGTTAATGATGAGATAGCTGCCATACCACAGAATTATGGCTATTCCTGCACCTGCAATAACCTCCATGGATACAGCGGTGAACTCCCTGATCCTTACTTCCCTCATTACATTCCTGTAATGCCGTGAGACTGCCTCGTCATTGCGGTTGCGCATCTTTTCTTCCATTGTAAATGCCTTGATAACCCTTATGCCCAATACTGTCTCCTGCACCAGCTTGGTCACATCCGATATAAATTCCCTTGTCTTTTTGCTGGTCTTCTTCATCCTTTTACCAAACCCGTCGGCAACGATCACGACTATGGGTATGATTGTAAAGGAGAGGAGGGCCAGGTCCCATCTCCTTAAGAGGGCGACAATAGCAAGGACTATTATTGTTGTGGACTGGACGAAGAAGTTCCTTGCCGTGTTGGCGATCAGGCTCTCAAGGCTTCCTATATCATTAAGGACCCTGGATATTATGGAGCCACTGGATTTTTTGGAGAAGAAAGATATGGGGAGGCTTAAGAGTTTATTGTAAAGGGCCTGACGGAGCGTCTTTACGATCTTTGCACCAATGGAGCTCATCAGAAAATTATTGAGAAAGGCAAACAACCCTTTGAATACGAACAATAAAAAAACCCCTGCCGGCAGCAGAAACAGGATTGTCCTGTTTTTTTCAACAAAGAGGCTGTCCAGGGATGGTTTGACAAGCCACGCAATACCCCCGTTAATAGCTGAAAGCACAAGGCTGCACAGCACTGCTACTATCAACCTGGGAAGATGCTGTCTCGTTAGTGCCCATATTGTGTGAAAATCGTTTTTCCAGTCCTTTGAAGAAGTCTCCCTGAAAAAGTTTTTCATGTTATAGTATACTATAACGATTAAGTATTTGTGACCGCCCCGCTTAAAGAAAGATTCATGCAGAACACGTCTCTCTTCTTTTTGTTTTCTGTTCCATCTTAAACTGTCTGAAAAACTGCTCAAGTCGAACTCAGATAAAAGACCGGTCGGATTCGTTGCACTTCCGGTGACAGCATATTTCATAGCGGCATGGTTTGCAAGACTCCTTGCTGCACATACATACATACACTGCTAAGCACCTTTGCCTTTGTCATGGGTGTATGTGTGCGCAGGGTCTGACTATGGAGAAGAGATGAATGCAAAGAACATGTTAAAATTGAAGAGGTCATGAACAATACCATTTCAGCAATTATCATAACTCATAACGAAGCAGATCAAGTGGAACGCTGCCTGAGAGGCCTCTCCTGGTGTGATGAAATTGTCATCGTTGATTCAGGCAGTACTGATGAGACAGTTGCTATTGCAAAAAAATATACGAACAGGGTCTTTATTGAAGACTGGAAGGGCTTTGGAGCACAGAAACAATCTGCTTTGAGCAAGGCTTCAGGGGAGTGGATATTTACTATAGATGCTGATGAAGTAATCGGTAGTGCACTAACTGAGGAGATACTCTATTCGATAAAAAAGGAGCAGAGTGCTATCGGGTTTCTGATTCCCCGCAAGAATCTCTATGGAGAAAAATGGCTTCGTTTCGGTGGCCAGTATCCTGACTATATTCTGAGATTATTTCGCAAGAAAGCAGGAAAATTTACAGAAAGTATTGTCCATGAAAGAGTTATTGTAGAAGGTGAGACAAAAAAACTCAAAACGCCGATAATTCACTATGCTTTTAAAGATTTGACTACCAGGATAGAAAAACTTAACAGTTATTCCTCCCTTTCAGCGAGACAGATGTTGCTAAGTGGCAAAACTGTAAATTCTTTTTCTCCTCTGATCCACTGTGCATCATTATTTATCAAGGATTACATATTCAGGCTCGGCTTCATAGACGGCAGGGAGGGATTCGATATTGCCCTTCTCAAGTCCCTCGGCGTATACTTCAAGTATGCGAAACTCCTCGAACTCCAGTATAAAGGGGGAAGTGACGGCAACACATAACAGGGGGCTCTACCTGTCCACTTTCAGGGTTGGTTAAAAAAGGGACGGGCTACTTTTAATCCCCAGCTTTATCCAGGGGTGGAGCTGGGGTCGGTGTTGAATCCTGACAATGAAGACAGCCTCGGCCTTCAGACTACATGAGCGGTAAAAGTGCAAACCTGCCTTTATACAATAAATATGACTTTGTTGTTAAAGAACAGTAGGGGAGAAGGGAGGATTTTGCATATGATAGCAATCGGATATTTTTTAAATGAGGCAACGATACCCCTTCGGGATAGTTTCTTGATGAGGCAATTTGATGCTTTGACATTTTTTATAGTGATTTTGATATTATACAGAAAACCGTATAACAGTTGGTCAGGCTGCAAAGAGGCCAACTGGAGCGAAAGTTACAGAGTCTGCAAGATAAGAGAAGTCGCTATTGCCAACCATGGGCTGGCAGGACTATATTTTGGACAATCGATTTGGGTGATGATGCCCACCTTTAACTGCTGTCTCGGCTGATAGCCTTTACGGAGAAGATTCCCGTTAGCGAACCTTCGTAGAGGTTTTTTTATTTTGGCCTAACGCTTTAAAACTCGAGAGACACAACAGGAGACGCAAGCATGACCTTCCGCTGTATCCTTTTCAGCAAAAACGGTATACAGGATGAAGTAATGGAACAGCCAGTCTTCTTCTCTGACCTGAACATGGATCAGGTAATAGATGCCATTACTGCATCTAAGCAGGAATACAACCTGAAACCGTTTTTTTACGCGTCCATCCATGATATTGAGACCATCCGCTATCGCCAGGAAGTAATGCGGGACCTGGAAGACAAAACAGTGATGACGCACATCAAAGCATTTGCTGAAAGAATGAGGACTGTGCGCCGCTACATGGCGATGGTGGAAAAACTGGACTTTGACCACCACAAGAAAGGCTGGATTCTGGAAGCGGTGCTAATCTATTGTGACGCCGTGACAACCCTGTCGCTTGACCTGGGGTCTGTAGACCTGAAATCGCGCGGTCTTTTGGCATTCCGGGAATATGTGACACACTACGTCCATTCCCAGGAGTTCCAATCTTTTACGGCGGATGCGAAACAGGTCAAAAAAGAACTGTCGGAGGTGAAATATTGTGTGATTATCCAGGGTGGCAAATTCAAGGTGAAAAGGTATGAAGTGGAGATAGACTACAGCATCGATGTGGAGAAAACCTTCGAGAAGTTCAAGCAGGGCACTGTAAAGGATTACATGCTTAAACTACCAGACAGGACGGGTATGAGTCATATAGAAGCGAAGATCCTCGAATTTGTTACCAGGCTGTATCCCGATCCATTTGCCGCACTGGATCGGTTCTGCGCCGATCATAGCCGGTTTATGGATGAGGCCATCCAGTCTTTTGACCGGGAGATTCAATTTTACATCGCATATCTGGACTTTATCGCTGACCTCAAACGCAGGGGATTGCCATTTTGCTATCCGACGGTAACCCCCGCAAACAGAGAATCATACGTGTATGATGGCTTCGACCTGGCATTGGCGCATGCCTTGCGTCATAGTGAGAAGTCGATAGTACTCAATGACTTTTTCCTGAAAGACCAGGAACGCATTATCGTAGTCACCGGGCCAAATCAGGGGGGCAAAACGACCTTTGCCCGAATGTTTGGGCAATTGCACTATCTATCCGGTCTCGGCTGTCCCGTGCCTGGCAGGGAAGCGCGGCTTTTTCTGTTTGATCAAATTTTTACACATTTCGAGATGGAAGAAGATATCCGCAACCTGCGCGGGAAATTCGAGGATGACCTGATCCGCATTCATGACATTATCACCAGCACCACACCTAACAGCATTCTTATCGTTAACGAGATTTTCGCCTCCACCACCTTGCAGGATGCTGTCTTTCTCAGCAAGGAAATTATGGCCCGGGTGATGCAACTGGATGCTCTGTGCGTGTGGGTAACGTTCATCGATGAGTTGTCATCAATGAACGGAAAAACTGTCAGCATGGTGGCTACGGTCGTACCTGAAGACCCAACCATACGTATTTTCAAAATTGTCAGGAAGCCCGCCGATGGATTGGCTTATGCCCTCTCACTTGCCCAAAAACACCGCCTGACCAACGAGGAAATCAAGGAGCGTATCAAATGATGGAGGTCTTTCTCATGCATCCCGACCGGGACTTTGACCCCAACGGGGCGTTACCACCCAACGAGGCGGATTTGGGGCAAGACCTGGAATTAAACACGCTGTTCGCAGCAATGGCGCGTGAAGATAAGTTTTTATTCCGGGTGGCACGCCAGGCCGTGTTATCAAGTTTGGACGATATCGACACAATTCACTACCGCCAAGAGATTCTGAAAGACTGCCTGAAACGTCCTGTCGTCGTCAGGCGGATTTATCGCATTCCCTTAGAATTCATGGAAAGAAAGCGCAGACAGTGGCTATGGATTTCCACTCGCCATTTAAATCCAGGCTCCATCCTGAGTAGTGCGCTACATATGCTGGAAGCATCCCTTGATTTGCTCAGAATGTTGCGGCAGATTGCTGATGAGTATGCCGGGGCATTTGAATCAACGGGCTTCTGCAGGTTATTTACGATGATTCAGCAGGAACTTGACGACGAGTATCTGGCTATTGTCGAGAAGCACATCAGAGTGTTGAAATTCCCTGGAGGCGCCTTGCTCAGTGCTCAATTAGGAAGGGGTAATGAAGGCGCCAATTACGTTCTTTGCAAACCAAACGACACCGGTCAAAATTGGATTAAACGCATTCTTGCCCAAAAATCGCAGGTTTATTCCTTTACTCTACCTCCCCGTGATGACCATGGAGCACGCGCGTTGGGAGAATTACGAGACCGGGGCCTCGCGCGGGTGGCCAATGCGGTTGCCCAGGCTGCTGAACATATTGAAAGTTTTTTCAACGTGCTGCAATTGGAACTGGCGTTTTACCTCAGTTGTCTGAATTTATACGAGCAACTCGATCAATTGGGAGAGCCCGTTGCGTTTCCTCAGCCTGTGCCTGCCTGCGAGCGTCGCCTTTCATGTATGGGCCTGTACGATGTTACCCTGGCGTTGACCATGAAACAAAAAGTGGTAGGCAACGATATCGTCGACAACGGAAACGACCTGGTGATCATCACCGGCCCGAACCAAGGCGGCAAAACAACGTTTTTACGCAGCATCGGCCTGTCACAATTGATGATGCAGTGCGGCATGTTCGTTCCCGCGGAATCGTTCTCCTCCAACCTATGCACGGGTATTTTTACACACTTCAAGCGGGAAGAAGACAAGACCATGGAGAGCGGTAAATTCGGAGAGGAGCTGAAGCGAATGAGTAGTATTGTCGATCTCATCATGCCGGATTCTCTGATTTTACTCAACGAATCCTTCGCCGCCACCAACGAACGCGAAGGTTCGGAGATCGCCAGGCAAATTGTAAGCGCCTTGATCGAAAAGCACATCAAGGTCTTCTATGTCACTCATCTATACGAGTTCGCCCACAGTTTTTATGATAAGGGAAAGGAGAATGTCCTTTTCCTGCGAGCGGAGAGGCTACAGGACCGAAGGCGAACTTTCAGGCTGAAGGAAGGGGAACCGCTGGAAACGAGTTATGGTGTAGACCTGTATAACAAGATATTCAGGAAAGGAGCAAGGCGGAGTGAATATACCGCCTGACCCCCGTTGCGGCAACCACGGCAGATAAAGACTCATAGGGAGAAAGAGTTTTGTAGAACATGGCTGTTTTATCTGAAATATCTTGAGGCCGGATATAGTAGAATAGTTTGATACGACAAATGAGGTGAAGTATGACAGAGATAGTATTTTTTGTTGTTGGACTCCTCTCGGGCGGAGTGATTGTATGGCTCCTCATGAAGGTAAAACTCTCAAAAGAAACAGCCTTTTCTCAGTCAGAACATTTCAACGAGCTGGCCGGAATAAGAGAGGGGCTTAAGGCCTCAGAGGCAAGGATAGAAGAGCTTAGGGCCGGGATACATGCACGGGACAGGATAATTGATGAAATCAGGAATGAATTAACTACAGAGAAGACACAAAGGGTGGAGGCCGCAACAAAACTCGAGTCATCGGAAAAAAGCCTTACTGAACAGAGGTCCATGCTTGAGACAATGAAAAAAGAACTTACCGATACATTCAATGCCCTTTCCTCGGCAGCACTTAAGAGCAGCAGTGAAGATTTCCTGAGGCTTGCCACTGAACAACTTGGAAAGGTTGCAGCAGAAACAAAGGGGAGATTAGGAGAACACCAGGCTTCAATAAACGGACTCGTTAAACCACTGCATGAAGCCCTCAGGAAGTATGAAGAGCAGATTCACTCCCTTGAGTCCAGCAGGCGGCAGGACTACGGGAGCCTGAACCAGCAGATAAAGACGCTCACGACCACTCATCAACAACTGCAACAGGAAACAAGCAAGCTGGTCACAGCATTGAGAAAACCTCAGGTCAGCGGTTCATGGGGACAGTTGTCCCTCAAAAGGACAGCAGAACTCGCAGGCATGTCCGCCAATTGTGACTTCTTTGAGCAGGAATCCGTAACCACTGAAACAGGCAAGCTGAGACCCGACATGATCGTGAGGCTACCGAATGAAAGAGAGATTGTGGTTGATGCAAAGGCGCCTGTGGATGCATACCTGAAGGTTATATCGAGCACAACAGAGGCGGAAAGAGAGACGGCTATAGCAAATTATGTAAGCCAGGTGCGTGCCCATCTGAACGCACTCGGGTCAAAGGCCTATTGGGACCAGTTCAAAAAGTCACCTGAGATGGTGGTAATGTTTCTTCCCGGTGAGTCCTTCTTCAGCGCTGCCCTTGAGCACGACCCGGCACTCATAGAGGACGGCAGCATCAAGAAGGTCATCCTTGCAACCCCAACCACGTTCATTGCCCTCCTGAAGGCGATAGCCTATGGATGGCAACAGGCGGAGCTCACAAAACATGCTCAGGAAATCAGCAGACTGGGCAAGGAACTCTATGAGAGGTTTGCCGTGGCAATGGAACATTTCTCAAAGACGGGAACACACCTTGAAAAGGCCGTCGAGAGCTATAATTACGGGGTCAGATCAGTAGAGTCCAGGCTGTTGCACTCTGTCCGGAGGTTCAAGGAACTCGGCATATCCAGCAGGAAAGATGTGCCGGTTCTCGAAGAGATCGATGAACGGCCCAGGAGTGTTGAAATACCCGAATCCGGGTAGACTTTTCCGGGTTGCATTCAGAGAACATATGCAGGACCGTCCTGGTTCAGACCTGACTAATCCTGCTGTATCATAAACAGACTTCATTTTGTACCTATATGTCAACTATATGGGACATTACCAAAGATTTCCTGGTCAGAGAAAATCAGAGAACCCCGGGCTGACAGGATATGATGGGGCTTTATTGACACACCTTCAGGATCAGGCGCTGGCCCATTTTGAAAGCTTCTTTAAATCAGGCAACGTCCGGCCGTTGAAAAAGTCGCAGGCCCTGTAGTACTGAATGTCCTGAATCCATAGTTTCATATATGCACGGTCCGTCACCATGCGCTTAAAGAAACCGAGGGGGGATGAGGTGAGGTCCTGGAAGGGGCCGAATAGTTCTGAGGGGTCCCTGAAACACTCCCAGTCGCATTTCCTGCAAGCAGGACTGCTATTCTTATCTGACAAATCCATCTCCCAGAACTTGCCGAGATTCTCCTCTCCCCTGTATCCGCATGGATAGGTCTCTCCACTTCTGGCATCTATAAAGAAAAACTCTTTACCGCCCCTGCAGGGATAACAGTTCCAGTCTCCGGCAGTGTATTGCCTTATCAGGCTGAAAAGGGAGCTCCTTGGAGAGAATATCCTTATCCTCGACCTGTAGTCAGGAATAGTATCAAAGAGGGCTTTAAAGAGCAGCGGTTTCTGATGTGCTGCAAACTTTACAACATCATCCTCTGATGTTGCCCTGTAAACAGCGTCATTATGTACAGAATCGCTGTCACTGCTCATGGGATAACATGCATTTGAAATAGTAAAACCCATATCTATGATAAAGTCAAAAAAGTTCCTGAATGCCTCCCTGAAATATTCATAAAACTCCACTGCATTCATTTTCCTTTCCGGGAAAAGACCGTCTATATTCCTGTTTATCCCAAGGTTTGCCGATGGATAAATCCCGTGCTCGTGAAATATCGGCAGGGCTTTTTCAATGCCCTCGATTACACCCGGCAACCCCCTCATGGATTCGTGAACCTCGGGATTTGATGAGTCAATACTTATCCAGAAGGTATAAATCCCGGTTTCAGCAAGTTTCTCTGCAATCCCGGCAATCCTGTCGCGGTATCCCGGGCTGTCATGATCTGCAAAGAGAAAACCGTTTGTCCCGGTCCTGATATATTTAATGCCGGCATCCTCTGCATACTTTATCATCCTGATTATTTCATCAAAAAAGAGCAAGGGCTCTCCGCCGGTAAAAGAGATGGCCTGCATCCCCTTCTGTGAGGCAGAGTCAATTATCTGCTTTACCACATCAACAGAGAGTTTTGATCTTGGAAATTTCTCGGAGACCCTCATCCCGCACTGCGGACAGCGTGCATTGCAGATATCCGTGTACTGAATAACGAGTTGTCCAGGGATGGTTTTCTTCAAAAGTGTTCCGATTGCGGTCATTCAACCACGGCCCCGGCAAGGGAATCCCTGAGAATTGTAGAGTACATATCCCTGGGATGTATGGCCTTGTTCTCAACAAACCGTCTTGCATTCTCACCCATGATTCCGGCCTTTTCCCTGTTCACTAAAAAGAACTCAAGGGCGTCTGCCAACAATGCTTTGTTGTCGGCACTGATAACAACACCTGTTTCATTGTCTACCATTAACTCCCTTGGGCCCCCCTTGTCAGAGACTATAACCGGCAATCCCGAGGCCTGTGCCTCAAGCACTACATTTCCAAAGGTATCGGTTGTACTTGGAAAGACAAAGACATCTGAAGAGGCATATATTGCAGAGAGTGCTTCCCCTTCAAGGAAGCCTGTAAACAAAACAGGATATCCACTTAATCTCTTTTCAAGTTCAGCCCTGTACGGCCCGTCTCCGACTACAACAAGGTCAACACAAAACCCCCTGCTGATCGTCTCGATAAAGGCATCGGCCAGAAGTTCAAGGTTTTTTTCCCTTGAGATACGGCCAACGTAGAGAAATTTCATCTCTCCATTCAGACCATGACTCTGCCACATACCCTCGTTCCTCTTCACTGGTGAAAAGACTCCGGTATCAACCCATCTGGGCAAAGGCCTTATCTTTTCAGGGGACAGCCCCTTTTCGATAAGTTGTTTCTCGGTGCTTTTGGACGGGACGAGCACTTCATCCATCTGACTGTAAAACCAGATTATATAGTTCCAGGCAGTGTTTTCAAGAAAGACATCGTCCGTAAGGCTCTTTACGTATTGAGGTATATCAGTGTGATACGTTGCCGAGATCGGTATGTCCATCAATTTCGATATAAGGAGTGCCAGGAGCCCGAGAATCCCCGGTGTGCTTGCATGAATCCTCGTAAACCCTTCCCTCTCAAGATAATCAACCACATCAAGAATAGGGGGAAAGTGCAGACGTAGCTCAGGGTATTCCGGAATGGCAAATTCTCCAACAGACTTGAAATTCATTATTCCGTCCCCAGCCCCTGTCTCCTGATTATTACATGTAACCACTGTCAGCTCAACACCCCTGGTCTTTGATGTCTCGATCAGCTTCTTTATTGTAATGGCCACGCCGTTTATTTCATTAATGGTATCTGTAAAAAGTATGGTCTTTTCGCAGCCTCCGGAGCCATTGAGGCCAAACCGTCCCTTTAACCGGCTCATCAGTCTCTTGCTCCTGTGCTGATGAAAGAATGCGACATAATATGGGGAGATGAGCAGGTGAACCATCCCGATACTGTTTAATAATTGTAGTATTCTGAAAATGCCGTTACTGGATGGTATCTTCAGCAACTGATTTGTATAGATGTATATCATCCTGTTTGCAAGGTAACTCGTTATCCTGAATATCCTCCTGTTCCTGTCCTCACTGTTGATGCTCTTCAGAAAACTCATATCATTAACAAGTCTCTTTGCCTCCCGGTCAAGTATCTCTTCAAAACTCCTGTCATCATAAGAGTCATACATCTCCGGGATGTTTTTTCTTACAAAGAACTTTATCTTGTCGAGAAGGGATACCTTTCCTGAATTCTCATCAAATAATCTGCTTAACAGATAGTCGATAAACGGGGTTGCATTCCTGGTGCCTGATTTCAGTCTCTCGGAATAGAATCTGTAGCCAATACCATATATGCTATGGGCAAGGGTCAATGGGTCACCGTTATCCCCCTCTGCCCACACCCGTTTGCTTCTTATCGAGGCCAGGAAATCATCCAATGTCCGGCCCTTCCGGGTAACCGTGTATGCCCTTGCTATAAAAAATCCGCTATGGTCATCAGAGCCTCCAACGGTTGCCTTATGCCAGGAGGTCACCCTGCACGGAGATATATCATGCCGGACCGGCAATCTTTCATAACTCTCCGGAGTAAGTGAATGTATAACATTGCTTATCAATGAATTAAACTGCTCCGCCCGCGCACCATTCTTCACTTCAAAGACGTCAAATATCAGGAGCATCTTCTCAATGACATCTACCGTAAGCTTCTCATTCATGTCGTACAGGGGGTGAGAGACAAAGTGAACAATACCCTCCTTCTGAAGATAGGCTATGAGTTCGTAAACATTCTTCCCCAGGGTCATCAGCTCCCTGAAACTGCTCTCGCTTACGTCCAGGACTATGACGTGAAGCTTGCATCCGTTTTCCGGAAAGTATGTTGTAACCTCAGCACTTATAAAGACACCTGGCATGTGGGCGATCTCCAGTGCACCATCTATTGTGTTATGGTCTGTTATCGTTACATAGTCCATGCCCATCTTTCTGGCTGTATTGTAAATAAAACGGGGGGAGGTAAAACTCTCCGGACAATTAAGCTTTCTCATTGCCCAGATGGAGGACTTGTTGGAATAGTTTGAATGGACATGCAGGTCCGATCTATATAGCTGTTTCATTGTACAAGCTCTCCGTTTACTTTAGTCACGAAAAGGCCTGAATGCTTTCATGCATGCAATTATTAATCATTTCTCATCAACCCAACGCTAATTTTGCACCCTGCAAACTCGTCACCTGACCCTGCATATCAGAGTAGAATGGACATTTTCTATGGTCTTTGTTTTTACAATACTCCTGAAGTTGAAAACGGCTCGGCATATAAGGGGTATCTCCAGCCCTGCAGGATGATACTATCCAATCTCTAAGAAACGGGCATTTCATTAGTCCTTCCCTCCTCCATAAAAAGCAGTGTTTTTACCAAACAGTGCGCTTCCGGAAAAAACAGGTCCTTTATTCACCTTCCCATACTTCTGTATCCCATGACTCTTAAGATAGCAGTTGCATATTACAGGGGGATTAAGGAAATGTTAATTTTTACCGGATTCAGCAAAAAGCCTTGATCAAGGAAAGGAAGTGATATGATTGACTCTGAACGGTTTTAAGTATCACGATTCACCTGGATGGTGAATCGTGATACTTTCCTCGGAGAAGGGCTGGATGCCCGACGAGAATGAGTGAAGAGTCTGCCATATTGCTTCTAACAACCATTCACCTCCAGCCGGATTCGTGCTTTAAATTCACGTCTCCCGGCATGCCGTATTAAGATAAAACCCGACCCTATAATTCCCTTCTTCTCATTATTTTTAAAGGGCAGATAAATATCCACAGTCGTGCCTTCACCAGGCTTGATCGAGACCGAGATACGGCCACCCAGAATAGTCAGCAGGTTTCTGGTTATGGTCAGGCCGGGCCCTGTCCCCTCATATCTATTGGTCCCTGGATCCTCTATTTGACTGAATGCCTCAAATATCTTCTTGAGGTTGTCCTCCCTCTCTTTTTCATGCCGCTACATCAGCCGCCACATCAAGTGTGTTTTTGCAATTCACTATACAATCCACCATGAAGAGCCTGCAGATTTCGTATTCATAACTGTTTTTATAGCAGCAACTCCCGTCTGCACACTCAAGGTGTTCCGGCTCAATGCCGGCAACCTCACAAATACCATCATTAAATTTGGGACACATAATTTTACCTCCTTTTTAAGAGTGTTTTGATGAACCGACATCAATCTAAAAATCTCCCCTCACCCCTCTTTACCAAAGAGGGGAATAATCCATCCCTTTGGCAAAGGGAGGTTAGGCGGGATTTTTTTAATAATATGTCCACACTATTATGACAATACCAATAGTTTTATATTATCATGTTGCAAGCCCCGCTTACAATACTGACGATAAAAAACCTCAAACATGAGAAGGAAGAGATATGATTGACTCTGAACGGTTTCAAATTTCGCAGTAAATTCACCTGGATTCCCGAAGTACTTCGGGATCGGAGTCCCGGTCGGACGCCGGGACGAGAATGAGTGAAGAGTCTGTCATATCTCTTCCAACAACCATCTATCACTGGATTCGGCTATTATAAACCGGTCAGACTCAACCATGTCAAACCTCCCCATCTTCACATTGTTTTTCCGTCTCTGCCTTTTGGGTTATTGCGTAAAATCAAGAAACCCCTGCCGTTTTATTTCAACAACCCCTCTTCAATAACCTCTACGGCATGGAAAACACGTGCAGAAGGAACGGACTTTGATAACTGGAAGAGGCATCCGGGACATGACGTGACGAGTATTTCCGCCCCTGTCTTTTCAAACTCCTCAACCCGCCTCTTCAACAGGGCATCAGAGAGGGTCTTGAATGAGAGCGAAAACGTGCCTGCCATTCCGCAGCAACCATTCTCCATATCCACGATATCAACACCGATTGACCTCAACAATTCCCTTGGCTCAGCATACTGCCCCAGACCGTAAAGCGCATGACAGGGGTCGTGATAGGCTGCCCTTACATCAAGAGCCGGTTTTGCCTTGATCTTGTCGGACAGGAAAGTGATTGTGTCAACAGCATCAATGCCATCACCTGTCAACTCCCTGTAATGGTCTTTCAGTGTAATCACACATGTAGGGCATAACGAGACGATTGCGTCAGCCTTTAATCCCCTGAGGGCTTCAACATTCCTGAGGGCAAATTTCCTGGCATCATCCGTTAAACCCAAAGCCCGCAGGGGCGCACCACAGCATACTTCTCTCTTTGGTAATACCACCTCATAACCAAGTGCATTACAGACCCGGATAAAAGACTCTCCCAGATGGGGGTATACATAGTTGACACTACAGCCGGAAAACAGAAGAACCCTGCCCTTTTTGTCCCTGATATTGGCAGGGCTGAAGACTGTGCCTACATCCTTCAATGTATATTCCGCCGGCTTCAGTGTCCCCTCTGCAAGCCCTGCCCTGGCAAGCAGGGGACCAAGAAACGGCTGGGTCAACCTGAAAAACCTGAAACTGAGCCGCGGCCTCTTCAGCACAAACCTCAGGACCCGTCTCAGGGCACGCCCTCCCCTGTCTGCCCCCCTCAAAACCCCCCTTCCGTGATACATGGCCTCCAAAATATTCACACCGGCTGAACACTGCCGGCTGCACGCACCACAGAGCAGACAACTGAAAACCCTGTCGGCCATGGCCTGTGTGGGCTCCAATTCTCCGGTGGAAAGCGCCCATAAGAGTCTTAACCGTCCACGGGGACCGAGGGATTCCGAATGCTTCAGGGAATAGGTAGGACATGTGGCCTTACAGCTTCCGCAACGCACACATTTCTTCAGCTCTTTATGATACTTTTCCTCAGGGTTCATAATCTGCACATATCTGCGGCCCTATCTATTCAACTTGCCGCTCATAAAACCCTCAAGGTCAAGGGAGATATATTTATAGCCAAGCCCCCTCAGATGAGAAACCACTTTTTCCCTCAGCACGGGGTCAAAAAACCTCTCAATATCCCCCACCTCTATCCTTGCCAGGTCGCCATGATGCCTCACCCTGAAGCCGCTGAATCCAAGGCCCCTGAGAAAGGACTCCGCCTCCTCCACCATCCTCAACTCCTCTTCGGTTATCGGAAGCCCGTAGGGGAATCTTGAAGAGAGACACGGGGATGCCGGCCGGTTCCAGGTCTTAAGGCCAAGGGCTCTTGATATCTCCCTGATATCCTCCTTTGTAAACCGCGCCTCAATAAGGGGGCTCCTGACACCGTGCAGGTCTCTTGCCCTCAGTCCGGGCCGGTAATCCTTCAGGTCGTCAAGGTTGCTCCCCTCAACAACCCACAGATACCCCTCTTTGAGGGCAAGGTTTTTCAGTTCGCCAAAGAGTGTATCCTTGCAAAAAAAACACCTGTCCCGGTTATTCTCCCTGAACTCCGGCCTCTGCATCTCGGCAGTCCGGATAATGCGGTGCGGCAGGCCTATTTCCGATGCCATGGAGATGGCCTCATTCAGGTCGACAGAAGGTATGGTTGGTGACTTCCCGGTAACTGCAAGGGCCTTTATATTGCTGTCTTTTGCAGCCTTCATGAGGAGGGTGCTGTCAACCCCGCCGGAGCAGGCAACAACTGCACTGTCAAGACTTCCCAGTATACTCAGCAGTCTTTTATATCTCTGCATCAAATTAAGAGTTGCCTAATGCTTCAGCTATTTTTCAGACAGGATTAACAGGATTAACAGGATAATCAGGATACTTTTAAAATCCCGTCTATCACTACTCCCAAATCCTTATCGTGAATCTATCGTGAAGCTACAGAGTCTTTTTTTTCAGCCTCAAGATTACTTCGAGATTGCTCAAGATTTTTAAAACTAAAATATCCTCTTCTGTTTCTTCTCTTGACGTTATCGTGAAGGCATCGTGAAGCTTAAAAACTTTCTCTTTTGCCTCACGATTACTTCAAGATTACTCACGATTTAAAAAAACTAAACTATCTTCTTTCTGTTTCTTATCCTCTAACTCTTCAACTCTTCAACTCCATATCTTTCTTATCCCCTACACAACAGTAATATTATAATTTTCCTGGTGTATACGTAAATCAACCTTGACGATTATCTCCACTTCCCGCTTCTTCTCTATCTCTTCCACCGCGTATCTCTCTTCATCCGAGAGGAGCTCTGCAACATCGGGATGAGTTGTAATTATCAGTTTTGCGCCCCTCTGAATGCTCATGCGGTTTATCTTGCGGAATATCTCAAAACAAATTGTCCTTGGAGAAAGCACAAACCCCTTGCCCTCACAGTACGGACAGGCATCGCAGAGGGTCCTGCCAAGGCTCTCACGCACCCTTTTGCGGGTCATCTGTATGAGGCCGAGTTCGGAAATATTAAAGATGGTATTCCTGGCCTTGTCCTTCTTCATTGCATCCTTAAAGGCATTAAATACCTTCTCACGGTTTACAAGGTCTTCCATATCAATGAAATCAATGATTATAATCCCGCCGAGATTTCTGAGCCTTATCTGGTAAGCTATCTCCTTGACAGCCTCCAGATTCGTCTTCAGGATGGTGTCCTCAAGGTTTTCCTTGCCAACGTACTTGCCGGTATTTACATCAATAACGGTCATTGCCTCTGTCTGGTCTATTACAATGTAGCCACCTGATTTAAGCCAGACCCTGCGGCCGAGGGCCCGCGATATGTCAAGCTCAACGCCCTTGGCATCAAAGAGCGGCTCATGTCCGTCGTAAAATTCGATCTTGTCGGAGAATTTCTGAAAGTAGGTATTTACGAAGTCCTTCATCCGGTCGTACTCTTCCCTGGAGTCAATAATCACCCGCTCCACGTCATGACTCATAAGGTCGCGTACACTCCTGAAGACAAGGTCCAGATCACTGTAAAGGAGGATCGGAGCCGAAACCTTCTCTTTTTTGTGCTGAATGTTTTCCCACAGCAGCAGCAGGAACTCAAGGTCTTTTAAGAGCTCATCCCTGGTGGCCCCTTCAGAGGCTGTTCTGACTATAAGTCCGTAGCCCTTCGGCCTTATCTCCTCAACAATATTCTTGAGCCTTGTGCGCTCCTCTTCATCCAGTATCCTTCTTGATATCCCTATGTGTTCAACCTCGGGCATGAGCACAAGATAGCGGCCGGGTATTGTTACATAAGATGTTACTCGTGCGCCCTTTGAGCCTATGGGGTCCTTTGCCACCTGCACAAGGAGCTCCTGCCCCTCCTGCACAAGCTCCTCAATAGGCACATCCTGCCTGCCTTTTTTGAACTCTATCTGAACAGTGGCTTCCTCATCCTCAAGAAAGGGGGAATATGCTTCAATGTCCGCCTTGACATCGGCAACATAGAGGAAGGCCGCCTTGTCCAGCCCTATATCAACAAAGGCAGACTGCATGCCCGGAAGCACCTTGACTACCCGGCTCTTGTAGATATTACCTACAAGTGAGGCATCCTGCTTTCTTTCAACATAGAGCTCAACAAGCTGTCCGGCCTCAATAAGCCCGACCCTTACTTCATCAAAGGTAATATTTATAAGAATTTCACTTGACATCAAAAATTAACCGGCCATTTGCCTTTGCCCATCAGTCATCTGTTGATTTTCAGCAACCAACGGCCAACGACTGCCTGAGCAGCTCCATGGGGCTCACCCATCCGTCCTTAAAGCCGTAAAGGCCTTTCCTGACAATCTCCAGCTCCTCCATAGGCACTCCAAACAGGTCATCAATAATGGCGGAGAGTTTTACTTTTCGGTCAGGAAGGTCTTTAAGCCTTAATCTGACGGTCCTGTCGTCAATTATATCAAAATTCCGGATAAAATCACTAAATTTTTCATTATTTATTCTTTCCTGCCGTAACAGTCTGACCGGCTTGTCTTCAGGAAAGCGTATCTCGTATTCATATACCACTATAAAACTGCTCAGAGACGGCACCTTTCTATGGATAAATTCCATCTCCTTAATCTCAACCCCTCCGGGCAGCACATTGTTTATCCTGTGAATATATTCCCCTACATCAAAGGGGGGATAGACCTCCATATCAAGATACTCCGTCTCTCCCTCCACGCCCACATTCAGGGGAGGGCCAAAGGAGACCTTTGGTGAAGGGCTGAAGCCCGCTGAATACACAAGTGGAACCCCGGCTCTCCTGAGCCCCCGAAGGAATGCATTCACAAGCTCACGGTGTGAAAGATGCCTCAAAATACCCTTCTTTACATACTCTACCCTTACCTTTATGGGCTTGAACCTCCACCCCTGTTCATGGGGAAAAGGACGGTAACCCACAGTGGAGGGAGAAAGGAACTCGCCACTCCTGCACCCGACACCACAGGCATGACACCTGTCCCTGTTACAGTCAGTAGTCCATTCAGCCTCATGGGCCTTCTCGTGTTCACTGAGGAGATATTCCTTTTTCACCCCTACATCAACACAATCCCACGACAGGGCTTCGTCCGTCTGATATGTCTTTCCTGAAAAATCCCGGAGATCAACACCCGCCTTGTCCATTGCCCTCTCCCATAAGGAAAAATCAAAGAACTCGGACCATCCGTCAAGAAAAGCGCCAAGTGAGTGTGCCTCCGCAAGCACTGCGGCACACCCGCTTCCACCCCTTGAGAAGGCGGCCTCAAGAAGACTCATTTTGATGTCGTGCACCTTAAAGTTAATACCCTTTTTCCTGAGCCTTCCCCTCAAAAAATTTATCTTCTCCCTGAGCCTGTCGGGAGAGTCCTGTCCGGTCCACTGAAAGGGCGTGTGGGGTTTTGGCACAAAAGGAGAGATACTCACTGTAATGTTTACAAACCTGCCCGTATATTTCCTGGAAATCTTCAGTGCATGCTTGACCATCCCGGGAATCGCCTCAATATCCTCATCCCTCTCAGTGGGCAGCCCTATCATAAAGTAGAGCTTGAGGTTAAGCCACCCCTCGCTAAAGAGGGTGTGAAGGGCACGCTCATAATCCTCCCCGTTCAGATCTTTGTTAATCACGCCCCGGAGCCTCTCGGTTGCAGCCTCCGGCGCAATTGTAAACCCTGTCTTCTTAACGGTCTTTATCTCTCTGAGCACACTCCTGTCAACCGCGGCAACTCTTAGGGAGGGGAGAGAGAGCGAGACCTTTTTATCTCCAAATATCCTGTTGAATGACTTCATAAGTGGCAGCAACTGCGTATAATCACCAGCGCTCAGAGAGGTAAACGAGACCTCGTCATACCCTGTTGAGGCGATGGATTTTCCGGCAATACTCAAAACCCTTTCAGGTGACCTCTCCCTGAGGGGTCTGTATATGATTCCTGCCTGGCAGAACCTGCAACCCCTGGTGCATCCCCTTGAGAGTTCTATATTGATACGGTCATGGACAATCTGGGTATACGGGACAATTGGTGAGAGTGGAAAAGGTGCATCATCAAGGTCCTTTATAAACCGCCTCCTTACCGGAGACGTGCTGTAGCCCGGAACATAAAACCCGTCAACCCCGGAGAGTGCCTTCAGCACCTCCTCCCTTTTGGCGCCGTTTGCTGACCGCTCCCTGACTATACTTAGAAGCTCCACCACTGCTTCCTCACCATCACCAAGAAGAAAGGCATCCACATAAGGGACCATGGGAGCAGGATTAACTGTGCATGGCCCGCCTGCCAGGACAATAGGGTCACCCTCTCTCCTGTCCCCGGCATGAATGGGGATACCCCCGAGTGAAAGCATCTCAAGGACTGTTGAGTAGGAGAGTTCGTACTGGAGTGAAAAACCCACAACGTGAAAATCCTTCAATGCGGTCCCGGTCTCAAGGGATGAAAGTTTCGCCCCCCTGTCTTTGAGATATTCCCTCATGTCCGTCCAGGGTGCAAAAACCCTCTCTGCCGAGGCCCAGGGCAGTGCGTTGACAATATCATAGATTATCCTGAGCCCAAGGTGAGACATCCCTATATCGTAGATATCAGGAAATGCAAAGGCGAACCTCACCTCAGCCCCCGGTTTCTTGACAACATTTACCTCTCTGTCAATATACCTGCCTGGTTTTCTGAACTTTGATAAATTTACTCTCATCTTGATTGGTTGTGTTTCAGGGATTCGGGAATTTACGAATTTTCAGTGCCTTTACAATATCACTTGAGGGCACTATTTGGCAAGGCAGAGCGGAAAAAGTTACAATGAAATCCTATGCATACAGATAAAGCCCCAATGAAAATCCTGACCATCTTAACCTTCTTTCTGCTGCTTTATGCCTGTGCACCGAAAGAGGCAATACAACCGGAAAGACCCCTTCCAATCCCTGAAAATATCACACCTGAAGTACTCGTTGAGCGGGTTGATTTCTCCTACATAAAGACTCTCAGGGCCGCCCTGCGTGTCAGGATTCAACAGGGTGGCAACGCAAAAGGGACATTCTCCGGTGTGCTATTCTACAGCCACCCCGACCGCCTGGATGCAAGATTCTACGGCCCCCTCAGACTGACCCTAATGGAGATACTCTTCAACAGGGGCCTGCTGCAGGTCTTTATCCCATCAAGGGATATACTTTACAGTGGAACCATTTCACTTAACAGGCTCCTGCCCGACCATGACACGCTTGAGAAATCAGTAAAGATCATGAAAGAGTCAGACAACGCCTGGCTTCTTTATATCCTTGATCAGGACGGAACAAAACGGAGAGTGAAAGCAGTATACCGTTTCAACAAAACCGACCTCTCATGGAACGGACTTGAACTCTATGCAGACGGGAAGAGGCAGGTCAGGATGGAGATTTTCAAAACCGAAAACAGACTGCCGACAGAGATGGACATCTACATAAATAACACCTCTTTTCATCTTCAACTAAAAGACATAAACCTGAACAGGGACCTGGGAGAGGATTACTTCATGCCCCTGAATGCCTCTGAAAGGTATCCCCTGTCACTGTTTCTCCGGAATCTTGAACTTGATTGAGAGGCTGCAGAAAAGAAAAAAATACTGCATTGCGCCAGCGATGTCCGGTTAGGTATTTGCAAGTAAAGAAGAGAGAAAGAGGGTTATTTTTCATTTGACTTTTTAAGACAAGAAACCCGGCAAAAATTTATAACTCTTTGATAAACGAGGAGTTATAAAAAATGCCATACACCAATCAATAGATTCTATAATGAATGATGCATTCGTTTTTCTCAGCAGGGTGACAAAACAAGGGTTTACACAGCAAGCTCTTAAACTGTTGGTTTTGATGAACATGTCTCTCTAAATAGAGTCTGTGTATAAAGTCGAACCGTTGCTGTTTTCTGTCATTCCGGCTTGTCCGGAATCGTTATTTAAGAAGGATTCCCGACTCGCTTCACTTGCGGGAATGACAAATTACTGTAGTTTATACACAGACTCTAAATAGTTGCCGGGTTAATAAGAGAGACAGACACATTTTTCTTAAGACCTTCATGGTTTTTACCCTCACAAATGATTCATTCAAGTTCTCGCTTAAATGCAAAAAACATACGGGCTATATCAATCCATCTTCTTTGTGTTTCGTCGCTATGGTTTCAGCCAAATTCTCAAGAGCTTTAAAATCAGACTCAGAAGGTAAACCTTTGACAAGAACAGGTTCTATAACTTCTGCTTTAAGATTAGAGAGCATCCCTGTCAGGATTTCTACAGTCTTGCCGCCCCACCCGTAGGAACCGATAATGGATAGGAACCTGGCTTTAGGACGTAATGCGTTAGTCAGAAAAGCAGCATTAGCGGCGTTGGGATGGGGACCTGCAAGCACCGTTGGGGTACCAATAACTATTGTCCCTGCGTCAACGAGAGCCATTGCCAGTTTCCCTATGTCTGTCACGGTCAAATTGAACTGCTCGACGGCAATTCCTTTCTCTACCAAGGATGAAACAAGAAAATCGACCATCTGCTTTGTACTGTTATGCATTGAAATATAAGGTAAAACCACCAGGTTCTTCGAGGGCCCCTCTATCCAGTCTTTATGGGCATCGAGGATAAAGGCCGGGCGAGGATAAACAGGCCCGTGACTGGGGGCTATGATAGCCATTTCTAACGCTGCAAGTTTTTCCAGGTTTTTTTTGATAATAGTCCGGAAGGGCATCATGATCTCGGCATAGTAACGTTTAGCCGCCTCGTAAACACGAGCCTCATCTGAAACAAATAGATTGGTTGTTGCAATATGGGAACCAAAGAAATCACAGCTGAACAAAATTTTATCTTCTTCCAGGTAAGCCACCATCGTCTCAGGCCAGTGTACCCACGGAGTGTAGATGAATTTCAGCGTCTTGTCCCCGAGCGAGATTGTTTCGCCGTCACTAACAGTAATAAAGGATTCCTCGGGTATATGCAGAAACTCCATAAGTAACCCTTTTGCCATGGGACTGGAAATCAACTTTGCATCTGGGTACAGGGAGAGTATAAGAGGAATGCTGCCGGAATGGTCCTGTTCCGCGTGCAGCGAAACTACATAATCAAGTTTAGAGACATTTTCAAGCTGTGTCAGCAGTTCATCAACCATGGATGGATCAACCGTGTCAATTAAAACAGTCTTCTCACTGCCTTTAATAAGATAGGCATTGTAACTTGTCCCGTCCGGAAGAGAGATGAGAGAGTCGAAGAGACGCCTGTCCCAATCAACAGAACCCATCCAGTAAATGTTATCTTTAATTTTCCTTGGTTTCATAACTGCCTCCATAGTGTTTTTCTAAATTCGAACATTAGATAATCTCAGTCATTATATCAGGTTGATTAGTAACCTGGCAACTCTTCAGGGAGACATATTGGTCAGCAAAGCTAACCAATCAGCCAGCAAAAGAACTCTGTATTTGTTTGCCAGGTTAATAACAGATAAACCGATAGTCGGACAATGTTGTATCTGTTTCGACTTTCTCGAAAATTCCTGGTGCCTGTATGACAAAAAATTCAGGTTCCATTTTACCTTATTTTTTATGTTCAAGAACTACTCAAATTAGGTTATAATATCTGGCAAATAACGACCTGAATAAAATATTCCGGAGACATGCAATGAAAAGAAACCTTTTTATCCTCGTTATATTAGCCTGTCTTGTCATACCCATATCCTCAAATGCCGGGACAGAAGAGCAGGAAAATAAAATAAAGACACGGACTGAGTTGTCTTTTGTACAGACATCCGGCAATACAAACACACAGACATTCTCTGTAAAGTTGGAGGCAAAAAAAGAGGACATTAAAAACAGATATTTTTCGACTGCAAAGGCTCTGTATGCAAAAGAGGACGGCAGGGAGACCTCAAATCAATCATCAATAGACGGCAGGTGGGAAAGGGTGCTCTCGGAAAAATTATTTGGCCTCCTGACATCAGGTTTTTCAATGGATAAATTCTCAGGTTATGAATACAGGTTATACGCTGGTCCGGGTCTGGGGTATGACCTGATAAAAACCGACCAGCACGTGCTGCAGTCACTTCTCTCTCTTATATACAGTTATGATGAGTTTTCAGTGGGAGATGTAAGATCTGACAGTTATCTTACAGGAAAGCTTACTCTCAAATATGAGTGGAAAATACTTGAAAACCTGAAACTCAAGGAAAAGCTGGACTACTCTGTCTCATTCAAGGATACGAATAACTTCTTTATAGATTCAGCAACCGCGGTAGAGACAAAGATCAACAGCTCACTCTCGCTTGGTATCAGTTACGTTGTAAACTATCAAAACCTCTTACCCTCCCCGGAAATTAAACATACCGATACAACGTTCCTGACCACCCTGATTATTGATTTTTAGTGCATAAGGGAGAGGCATTCGCCTAATATTTCCCGATAATAGCTTCGAGTTTCAGCGCTATCCCCGGGATCGATGAAAATCCTTCATCTCTTGGGAAGGAGACCCGGGGAGAGACCTCATAGAAAATCCAGTTTCGCCATATCCTCTGGCGGTACCTCATTTGCAGTACAATCTCTTCCAGCCTGTTGTCAGGCCGCGTCTGGAAATCGTTGATCCATTCATAGCTGAGCACACGCCTGGAACTCAGGTACTGGAAAAAATACATATTCAGATTATAAAAAAAGCCGTCCTTGTGTTCAAACCAGGACCCGTCAGCGGTGGTGCGGAAAAAGAACCTGTCGGAGACAGGCCTTTCCAGGTCGATGATGGTCCTGGATTCAAGACCTTTATCGGCAAGCCATTTCAGGGACTGTGTGAACCGGAAAATCCACGTATCGAGTTTGACCTGATGCCTGTAACGGCCTTCCGTATAAAACACGGGCGTTATATGGCTGAACCGCAATCCTATGTTTGTTGAGATGTTACGCCGCAAAGTCTCTTTTAACTTGTACTGAAGGGATAGAATCAGGTTTTGTTTATCGGTGCTCTCGAATTCCTCCCTCCTGTCCTCTGTTGGCGTGTTATCCGGGCTGAGGGCATTCTCCGGCTCTCCCGAAATCAACAGGTTCAGTCTTTTTTGCATTTTTGGAAGGGAAAGCCTGAAGTTGGTCTTGATATCTAAGACAGGTTTTCCTCCTTCTTCCATAAAGGAATAAAGTTTAATCCTTAACCGTGTCTTGTTATCTTCGGCAACAGTCCTGTCGTTATCAAAGAATGAATCGATCCAGTCCGCAATGCCGAGAATATCTTCCGACAAATTCCTGTGATACCGGTCTATTATGGTGTTGCCTTCAGGTGTCGCCTCCGGGGTTTTAGATCCTGCGGGAACCTCTGTTTGTGCGCAGGCTTCTGAAAGGATTATTTGATCGAAGATCGAAAAACCTGTCCCGATCGGGATAAGGACTATGATTGCAACCATCGTATAAAGGATTGCAATGGAAATGCATCTCCTGCCCGAAGAATACAACTAAAAAAGCCCCTTCTGAGAAGACATAACGGTCTCCCACATCCTCATTCCGAGCCCTTCTATATAATCCCGGTTTTCAAGATTCTCTTTCCACTCAGGGGGAATCCTGTCAACTCCCCACCAGGCCCCGGCAATTGCCCCTGTCATGGCCCCGATAGTATCTGTATCTCCACCAAGGCTTACTGCATAAATCAGGGCTTCTTTAAAGCTGGAGCCGGCCAAAAAGGAAAAGATGGCAGTTGGCACTGAATTAAAGGCCTCAATGCCGTTTCCCAGTTCCCTCACCACCCGTTCCCTGTCCTCCCTTTTATCCAGTAATTTTTCCAGGACGTCTATCTTTTTTCTGTAAATATCAACGCTTGTAAAGTCCTTCAGTCTGTCAGAAAAATTCTGTTCCTTCCCTATGGCCAGACTCACGGCATAGGCCTGAAGCGCCGCCCCTTCCATCCCAAGGGGATGGCTGTGTGTGATCCGGCTTGATTGACAGGATGCCTCCCTCAGTCTTTCGGGATCGCTATAATAAAAGAGACCGACAGGTGCTACCCTCATGGCTGCTCCATTTCCGAAGGACCCTCCGTCATATAATTCCCTGTCCGGATTCTCATCCCATTTACGGCCTGATTTTATCATCTCAAATATCCCTGGAGGACCAAGACCATATCCGCGCCAGGGTTCCCTCTCGAAACTCCTTACAAAGAGCCGTGCCATGTGTGCTCCGTCAAAGCCATTACACTCAATCAGCGATTCAGCCACTGAAATCATCATTGCAGTATCATCAGTATATACCGGACCGGGTTTTGTTACTTCCCTGAAACCATAAGTCCCTTCCCTCTGTGCACCGAGTGAGTCTCCGATGGCTGAACCGATCAGGCTGCCGATAAAATTTGAAGGTCCCAATTTTCCCTCCACTGTTTTAACTCTTCGTTTACGCATCATAGATGCCCGGAAACCGTATCGCAGGCTTTGCGGAGAGTTGCAAGCGGCAGGAAAAGTTCTAACAGCCTGTCAGGCCGTGGGATGAAACCGAATTGCTCGTAATACGCCTTCGCATCATTATTCTTTGCATCTACAAAAAACCCGATAATTCCCAAGTTGTTGGAAACATTGATGACCCGTTCTATTGCATTAATCAGCATATGCATTCCCAATCCCCGGCGCTGCCGCTCTTTGGCTACAGCAAGGCGGGCAAGTTTGGCTGCCGGAGCCTTATGAGGATATTTCTTTGCATACTCGCGAGGAAGCTTTTCAACAAAAACTTCACAAAAAGCTACTGTAAAAAACCCTGTTATTTCAGTTGGCACCGCATCATCGACGAGGACAAATGTTCTGGAGATTCCCCTGTTGAGATGCTGGCGGGCTATATTCTTTAAATATCGGTTTAATTCAGGAACTCCGCAGTCAAAATCTGACCTGTGGTGCTCTTTGTCAAGCGTTTCTATTCTTAGCATCAGGGAATGACTTTTTATACGATTTCACAGCACTCTTTAACCTGAGATTGGGCTTTGGCGGGTTCTCAACAGCATCAAGGAATACACTTGCGGAGCGCATAGACATACTGATAACCCGTTCTTTTTCAATAATCGCTTCTGCTTTCTCAAGTGCTGACTGCACAAGAAACTGGTTTAGCGTAGCGCCCGTAAACTCGGCAGCTTGAGTCAGCGTTTCATACACATTGGCCGGTACCCGTGCTGAAACCCTTTCACTTTTTTTACATACTGGCATTTTATCTCCTTTTTCTTTCACAACAATACGATACTCATTACTATATGTAGCTTACCATTGTGGAGCCAAAATGGCAACAATCTGTCGGCACGTCTATCGAAGATAAGGAAAAAACCTCAGGAAACAAGTTTCATTATAAACTCCATGTCGAGATTCTCCCTGAGCAGATCGGCCCAGCGGTCAAGTGCCTTGTCCCGAAGGGCTGAATACTCAATAACCGTATCAAGGGGTTCAAAACCCTTTCTAATTCTCAGACCGTTTATAAGTGATCTCCTGAAGGAGTCATTGTCGAATATACCGTGGATGTATGTCCCCCAGACATCACCGTTTGATGCCCCGTCAGGAATGACCTGTCCTTCACCCCCCCGGGTTATCCTGAAGAGCCCGGAAGTCACAGGGGTCCTGCCTACATGTATTTCATACCCCCTCAGTCCTTTGACCCCCTGGTCGATGAGGGGGATATCAACACTCTCTGCCATCACCTGAAAGGTGCTCTTCTCCGTATCAAGCACTGTCTCGGTATCGAGGAAGCAGAGCCCTTTAACATCCTTCTCGGGACTCTCAACCCCGTATGGGTCCCTGATAACCTTGCCAAGCATCTGGTATCCGCCACATATACCTATTAGAGGGATCTCTTTTGATACAGCATTTCTGAGGAGATCTTCAATGCCTGATTGCCTCAGGTAAAGCAGGTCCCTGACTGTATTTTTTGAACCCGGGATGATTATAAGGTCAGAGTTAATGATATCCTCCTCCCTCAGACTGTATTGCAGCTCCACGTCAGGCTCATAGAGAAACGGATCAAAATCGGTAAAGTTTGATATATATCTCAACCTCAGGACCGTTATCCTTATGGGCCTTCCATCAGCAGAGGGTTTAATTCTCTCAATGCCGAGGCCGTCCTCCTCGTGAAGACCAAGGTCTCCAACATAGGGGAGCACACCTATCACAGGCACCCCTGTCTTGTCTTCAATCAATCTGTTGCCGGGCCTGAGGATCTCCATGTCTCCCCTGAATTTGTTTATTATAAAGGCCCTGATATAGTCTGCATCACCGTCAAGAAGGGCGACCGTCCCGTAAAGGGAGGCAAATACTCCGCCCCTGTCTATGTCACCAACAAGGATTACCGGAGAGCCGGTATGCCTTGCCACAGCCATATTCACAATCTCTTCCTTTACCAGATTAATCTCTGCAGGGCTTCCCGCCCCCTCGATCACTATAAGTTCATATTCCCTGCTCATCCTCTCCCAGGCATCCCTCACTGCCTCCCATGCCACCTTCCTGAACTTGTAATAGTCTATTGCCTTCATGGTGGAATGCACCTTCCCGAGGATAACCACCTGAGCACCTGACTCACCTGTGGCCTTAAGCAGGATGGGATTCATATAAACAGACGGCTCCACCCCTGCTGCCTCTGCCTGAAGTGCCTGGGCCCTGCCTATCTCGCCGCCCTCTTTTGTGACAAAGGAGTTCAGGGCCATGTTCTGCGACTTAAAGGGCGCCACCCTTATCCCCATATCCCTGAATATGCGGCAAAGCCCTGCCACGATAAAGCTCTTCCCAACACCGGAGCCCGTCCCCTGTATCATCAATGACCTGGTCATATTTTATTACTCCATTACTTCCGAAATAAAAAGATAGAATACTTCAGCTTTTTTAGACAGGATAAGACAAAGACGCATAGCGTTTAAAGACAGAACAGCACGTAGAACACAGGACTCTTAACGTCTTTATCCTTAACGCTATGCTCTATGCTCTATGCGTCCTTAACTCTTTAACTCCATCACTCCTTTTGCATCTTTCATCCTGTTAATCCTGTCTAAAATTTTCTTCCAATAACCTCTTTAATAATATCCTCTTCCACCCCGGTCTCTATCCTCACCCTGCCGATATCCTCTGGCAGTACAAACCTGAGTCTGCCGGCAACCGTTTTTTTATCTATAGCCATTGCCGCAAGCATCGGTGCAGGCTCAAGAGTTGTATCTGCAGATGAAGGCAATCCATATGATTCTATCAGGGCCTTTATCTCCGCTGCCTTCCCCTTCTCCAACAAGCCAAGGGCCTCTGAAAGCTCTGCCTCGCAAACCATGCCGATTGCCACTGCCTCGCCATGCAGATACCGCCTGTAGCCGGTCACTGTCTCAATGGCATGACCGATTGTATGACCGTAATTGAGTATGGCCCTCAGCCCTTCCTCCCGCTCGTCCCTTGATACCACATCTGCCTTTATCTCACAGGAACGTCCGATTATGCAGGCAAGGCATTCGGGGTCAAGGGCCAATATCTTCTCCCTTTCTGTCCTGAGATAACTAAAAAATTCTCCATCCCATATAACGCCGTATTTTATCACCTCAGCCATACCGGCAAGGAACTCCTTTTTGGGTAGGGTCTTCAGCGTATTTACATCAATACATACCAGTCGTGGCTGGTGGAAGGTCCCGATCATGTTTTTGCCAAGGTAGTGATTAACCCCGGTTTTTCCGCCTACAGAGCTGTCCACCTGCGCAAGGAGGGTCGTGGGGAGCTGCATATATGAAATACCCCGCATATAGGTTGATGCAGCAAAACCGGTTATATCACCGATTACCCCGCCTCCAAGGGCAAGGATTGCCGATTTCCTGTCAAGCCTCACCTTTAATAGTTCACTCAGGATATGATAAGCCCAGAGAAAATCCTTGTACTCCTCACCATCAGGGATCAAGATGGTAGAGACATCGTATCCTTCACTCCTCAGTGACTTGACCACAGCCTCACCATAGAGCCCAAATACTTTGGGATTACTCACAAGGGCCGTTTTTGGAGAGAATTCATATTTCCTGAACTTCGCACCAATCCTCTCAAGTATTCCGCTGCCTATGGAAATTCCGTAGCTCCTCTCAGCAAGCTCAACTCTCATCTCCTTCATCCTAATCTCCTCTGTCCGCATAATAAAATCAAGTCTTTGTTCTGGATTTTAGCCCTAATCTGTCCATTTTTTCAACCAGATTGTTGTAATATTCAACTATGCTTGCGAAAAGGATCATACCATGCCTTGACGTAAGAGACGGCAGAGAAACCAACAAGAAAGCAAGAATGGGGTCTTGTTTTCTTGCAATTTTAAAACAAAACTGATAAAGTCAATACATGGCAAAGACAGACAGAGACAGACAGTTTGAATAGTAAATTCTTTAACAACGGTGGCCGCTTTAAAATTCAGGATGATTCCATTATTGTTGAAAGGAAAAAGAAAAGACACTTGCAAATCTTAATGGACTCCCTCCTGAAATATAAACACGTAAAAATACCCTGGCTGGATAATCGTAAGCTCTTATTTAAGCTATGGGCAACTTCATGATTTCAGGGTGCTTTATCTGTATAAAAATCGGTGGGTCTTGACGCACATCAGATGGCACAGATTTTTGGCGTTAACCGTCCGAAGGACGACGCTCAAGAGGCTATTGATTTAGCCAAAAAGGTTAAAGACCGTTGTCCTCAAATATCTTGAAGGAAAGACACAGGATATTCTTAAGAAGAGAGAGTTCGTGAGCAATTTCCTTGGCACGACGAATAATATGGGCCAGGCAAGTCTGTCTCTTTGCTGGATTAGTAACTGTTATAAGCAGCATACCTGTCGGTAACCAGCACACCGCCGAAGTTTGTACCTAAAATGGAAGTGGCAACCTCTGAAGATCGATATGGAAGAAGGCCAAATCGGAATTACCTGCATACCATACGTAATGGCCAAGGCTATCTGTTTGCCGTGGTGAGTGTGTGTCTTCCGGGCTCAAAGGCATCAAATGCTTTTCCGTTATAGAAAAACACTGCTGCCTGGCTCTCCCGGACAATGAGTTGTGCCCCGTATTTTATCTCCCCGGAGCCTGTTTCAGGGATCCGGGGAGATAAAATACGGGGCACTGTTATCAAACCACTCAACGACTTCCAGGAAAACTATTTCTAACTATACTGCCCTTACACTATCAAGAGCCACGGACTTCTTTGCCCTGGCAGGTTGTACGCGTATCTTCCTGCCGTTCAGAACGGAATTATCCACAGAACTTATCACCTTGTCCGCAAGATCATGAGGAATTTCAACAAAGCTGAATTTATCAAAGAGCGCGATATTCCCGATCTTTTTGCCAGGGATATTTGCACCCGAGGCAATAGACTTGACGATGTCGGCAACCTTCACCCTGTCTCTTTTGCCAACGGTCATAAAGAGTCTTACATAGTTCTTTGCTGAGGTTAAATCAGACAACCCGACTTCATCTTCCTCATCGGATTCCATATCCGAAAAGATAAGACTCAGGGCAGATGCAGCTATATCACGCTGGGAATACCTGCTGGAAAGCTCGTCTACCATGGCTAAATAGCCGGAATGATTTTCATCTTTAATTATATCATCAATCTCATCAAGTATTTCCTGCTCACGCGCCCTCCTGACCTCATCCCTGGTGGGCAACTTTGCCTTTTCAATTCGTGTTTTTGCAGACCGTTCTATGAGTCTCAACTGTCTGTACTCTCTTGGGGTAACAAAGGTAATCGCAATACCGGATTTACCTGCCCTTCCGGTCCTTCCAATACGGTGGATGTAACTATCAGGGTTCTGAGGTATGCTGTAGTTAACCACATGGGACACATCGGTAATATCCAGTCCCCTTGCTGCAACATCAGTGGCAACAAGTATCTCGATATCACCTTTCTTGAATTTATCCATCATCTCATCCCTGTGCGACTGCGTGAAATCCCCGTGTATTGCCCCTGCATAGTATCCCATCTGCTGGAGTTTGCCTGCTACCTCATCCACTTCCCTCTTTGTATGGCAGAAGACCAGGGTAAGGGAAGGATCTTCAACATCAAGCAATCTTGTAAGGGCCTTTATCTTGTATTCCTCCCTGACTTCATAAAAGACCTGTTTTATCTTCAGGACAATCATGTTCTTTGCATCCACCGCAACCTTCTTTGGGTTATTCATGTATTTAGCGGCTATACGTATTATTTCTTTAGGCATGGTAGCTGAAAACAACATGGTCTGCCTCTCTGCAGGTATCTCCTTCAGGATAGTCTCAATATCATCAATAAAACCCATATTGAGCATCTCGTCGGCTTCATCAAGGACCAGGGTCTGGATATTCTTAAGGTTAAGCGTCTTTCTGCGGATATGGTCCAGCACACGTCCAGGTGTACCAACAACAACATCAACACCCTTCTTCAGAGAGCGTATCTGCCTATCAATAGACTGACCGCCGTAAATAGGAACCGAGAGTATCCCCTTGTTCTTGCCGATCTTGTTCAGCTCCTGTGCTACCTGCACTGCAAGCTCACGTGTTGGTGCAAGGATGATTGCATATGGAACCTTGCCCCTCTTTCCTTTTTCTATAATAGGAATACCGAACGCTGCGGTCTTTCCTGTACCGGTCTGTGCCTGGCCTATAATATCAAGCCCCTCCATTGCCGGAGGAACTGCGCTCTCCTGTATAGGCGTTGGTTTTTCAAACCCCATCTCAGAGAGTGCGTTAAGCACTTCGTCCGAGAGATCAAAATTGTAAAATCTCTTATACATTTTTCTCCTTTTTTTCGTAATAATCCAACCCACCGCCGAAATTGCAGAGATTTTTAAACAAAAAACGGGATATTTCAAACTTTATCCAAGAGGTTTTCAACAAAAATCTATTGTTTAATTGTTTCATGGTTTTTTCTCTGTTATCCCCGGGGTGAAATATTACTCTTTTCAATTAGATATACTTCTCTTAAATAGGGCCACTGCTCTATTTATACTGCCTTCTCATCCTGGCGTTTTTAATCCTTCTTTTTTGGGCCTCCCTCTGCTTTCTTCTCTTTTTAACTGAAGGTTTTTCATAAAAACGTCTTTTCTTCAACTCTCTGAAGAGACCTTCCTTCTCTGCCACCCGCTTAAGGAGCCTGATGGCCTTATCTATATGTCCGTTAACTCTTATCTCCAATTGCCTGATTTCCTTTCTCCTTGTAATGGTACCCGGAATCCGACTTTTCTGCACCGGGTCACTGCCATCATCCTGATTATGGATGGAAAGCATAAAACAATACTGATATGCTTCGTTTGATTTTATTAAAAACTATACTTTTATTAAATAATCATCATCAAACCGATGTTATTAACCGATAGCTATCCGCAACCCCTCCTCTTAACTGAAATTCAACGTCAGTAAACAAAAAAGCCGCAAAATCAAAAGCTTCTGCGGCTTTCTACTCGCCAAAAACTTCCGAGGTGTTTTTATTATGGCATATTTCAAGAACAAAAAGCAACGGAACTGTTTTTTATACAGCAATTCTCGGAGAGAGGTGGAAAAAGAGGCAAAGCAAAGAAGAGCAGGAGTTTCAGATAAAAAAGATGATTAGGGAAAGGTCTGTAAAGTTTTTCAGAATACAGGAAGCAGATTTCAAACACACATCTACCGTGCATTACGTATAGCCTGTCTTGGCGGTTCGTGCTTTATTGCCAATTCATTCATTCAATTTATAACGAACTGAGAAGTACTATAACCGAATAGTAAAGATATAGCTTGAGCGAGCAAGATACTTGCTAACATAAGAAAAAATGTTAAAAAAAGATAGATTGGTTTAATTGATTTAAAATTGAAAAATCTTTTAAAAAAGTCTTTCCGTAAATCGGAGTCCTTAGACATTAGCCAAAAAGCCACTATCATTGGGCTTAATAAACCAATAAATCCTAACATAAGGAGTTATGTGACTAATGTATCCCGCGGTAAACCAGAATATTCATGGAATAATTATAGATAGACTATAAAAGAGAATTGGATGTTTGTAATTCTTTATTGTCATATTATAAGTTCCTTTCTCTATGTTAACCCGGCAAGTTAAGAGGGAGAAAACTATAGAACATATGCTATCTTGTTATTATCTTACATACAGCAGAGGTAGAAACTCCTGTTTGCCGAGCAACCTCCGCCAATGGAATCCCATAAGCCTCGATCAACCTGCAAACTATCTGCGACCTTGCCTCAGACACCCTGCTCCTCCGGCTGCCTGACTCTAATTCCAGAATGTAGTCGTTGTTTTTGCAATTACTGCCCTCTGACTACATTACTATAGTATAGTTAGTCAACGTTCCCTAAGTTGCTATTTATGTAATTGTAATGACTATACAGTGGCCTTGGCAAGGCCATCAGCAATTTCTTTCTGGATTGTATTAATAGTCGATAGAGGGTCTGGGGAAGTGCTGATTGGTCTGCCTATAACAACATGATCAGCACCGTTTATGATGGCTTGCTTTGCGGTAGCTACACGCTTTTGATCATCTTTCTCAATATCGCGATTCAAGCCAGGGCGAATACCAGGGGTAACTATGATAAAATTTGAACCAAAATCTTTTCTTAATGTTGATGCCTCTAATGGTGAAGATACGATACCGTCACAACCCAAAATTAATGCCTTTTTGGCGCGAATCAAAACGAGGTCTTCAACGGTTTTGGTAAGACCCATTTCAACCATATCTGATTCATCAAAACTGGTAAGGACTGTCACCGCTAATATTTTTAAACCGTTTTTTTCTTTTACAGCTGCTTCTATGATTGGGTCATTGCCATGTATCGTCGTAAATGTAACACCTCGATTTTTCAGTTGCTGGACAGCCAGGTTGACAGTTTCCGGTATATCAAAAAATTTAAGGTCGACCATGACTTTGTTGCCACGATTAACAATATGGTCAATAACCGGCCACCAGCCAGCAAGAAAAAGTTGTAGCCCGACTTTAAAGAACTTGATTTTACAGTCAATTTTTTCAACCCATTCCTTGGCTTCTTCCGGGTCGGAAAAATCTAACGCAAAAATAATACGTTCATTTAAAGGGATATTGTGCATCGCCAGTTAGTTAGTGTCTGTATATAAACTGCGGTTATCTGTCATTCCCGCAAGTGAAGCGAGTCGGGAATCCTTCTTAAATAACGATTCC
>ENA-ORDP01000078-ORDP01000078.1-marine-sediment-metagenome-genome-assembly--contig:-NODE-78-length-58897-cov-6.547755_pt1 | contig 58897 bp, 54 predicted proteins | sample MGYA00248627_ERZ508539 | MGnify/ENA primary metagenome ERZ508539 (study PRJEB26208, sample SAMN05571518) | marine sediment metagenome | biome: deep sea; feature: Hydrothermal vent; material...
AGCGTCGCAATACCGCCGACACCGCCGGACTCACCCGCGCCGATACCGCTACCACCGGCTCCGCCAGTCGCGGTCGCTGTCGCTGTCACACTCTGGGTGGCACCCGCATTGCTGCCACTGGCACTGGACAGCGCATTGCCGCCCGCACCGCCCGTGCCGGTCCCATTGGACACATTGCCACCGGCACCGCCGGTCGCCGTGTCGGTCGCACTCACCAGGCCGTTGCCCGTCGAGCTGGCCGTCGAGCTGCTGGTCGCATTACCGCCGGCACCACCTGTGCTGCTGCTACCCGCGGTGATGCCACCGCCGGCACCGCCACGTACCCAGCCGCTGGTGCGCGCGGTGAAATCACCCGTGGTGGTCGCCGTCGCGGTCTGCGTCGCCGCACCGCCGGCACCGCCGTCCGCGCCGTTGCGGCCACGACCACCGGTACCACCCCGCGCATCGGTACCGGATGCCCAGTTGGCGCGTGCCTCACCGGCATCGTTGCTGGCCACCGCCACCGACTGTGCCGCGCCACCGGCCGCCGCCGTGCCGGTCGCCGCATCGCGCTCGCCACCGGCACCGCCGGTCGCATTCGCCTCGACGCCCAGAAGGGCCGAACTGGTCGTCTTGCTCAGCGAACTGAACGCCGTGCCCGTCGTGCCATTGCTGCCGATATCCACACTACCGCTGTTACCGCCCGTCACAAACTGGCGCAGGGTCAGATTACCGCTGGAGGAACCGTCCACCTTGTCCGTCATCGACACGTTCTGGCCACTGCCGGCATTACCGCTACCCGCAGCACTGCCACCGTCACCGCCATTGATGTTGGCCGTCACGCTCACTGTGCCACCGCTCGCCGAGCTGCCGCTCACCACGCCGGTGTCCAGCGCCGCGCCCAGGGTCGCGATACCACCGTTACCGGCGTTGCTGCCGCTGTTTCCCGCACCGCCGGTACCGCCGGTCACCGTTGCTGTCGCCGTCAGTGTGCCACCGCCGGTGTTGGTCGCCGCCAGCGCCGCGTCGGCGTTACCGCCCTGACCGGCTGTGCCGCCACCGGTGCTGGTACCACCTGTACCACCGCGCGAGGTCTGGTTCAGCGTCAGCGTACCCGAGGTCGAGCCGTTCAGCGCATTGCTCATCGTCGCATTGCCGCCGATACCACCGTCAGCACCGCTGTTGCCCCGAGTATTTTCGCCAGCCGTTCGGCAAAGGCATTGGCGCCGCCAACATGCCCGGAAAGTATCGGAATAACGAAGCGCGCCCTATCATCCACCACCACTACGCCCGGATCTTCTTCCTTGGATTTAAGCTGTGGCGCAATCAAACGCACCACCGCACCCAGCGAAACAAAAAAGACCAGATGATCATAACGGGAAAATATATCTGCTATTTGCGGCCGCAATGGCCCGCTGCTGACAATCAGTTTATTCGGCAAGTCCTGCATGACATGCGCAAATTTTTCCGCAACAATAATATCGGCCTCGGGCATTTGCAGCGCCAGTGTCTTCACCTGATGGGAGGCATGTTTGGTAATCGCCAGCAGCGCAATGCGAACAGAGTCCGTATCACTCATGCCGACACGCCGGTTTCTCTGGCCGGTGTTTTTTTGCGGCAGCCGCGAATCATCTCGCCGCGCTGACGATACGGGTTTTTTACCAGTAATAATGAAAGATAGTTGACGGGCTTTCCTTTCAGCACCGAGATATCATTAACGATATACTCATCCGGCGTACCGGCCTTTTCGATGAACTGACTATGCTGAACAAGATTGCGTTGCGCGAGTAAATCAATCACTTCATCCATCAGCGGTTTGACCTTGAGCAGAACCAGGGTATCGAACTGTTTCAGTAGCGCATCGATCACCGTCACGCCGTAACTTGCCGGAATGATCGCAATCGTATCATCGGTATCCGCCAGTGAAGTTTGCAGCCGTGCCGCCGCGGCGTTGAAGGAACAGACCCCGGCAATGGTTTCAACCCGGATAGTTTCATCCAGAGAAACCACGGTTCGCGCCAGATGCGAGAAAGTTGAATAGGTGGAGGCATCGCCTTCCACCAGAAACAGCACATCCCGACCGGACTGCAATAGCGGCAGGATTGTCTCGCCCGCCTGCAACCAGTATTTTTCCAGTTTCTCCCGCTCATGGGTCATGGGAAACACCAGTGCCTGATGTGCAGACGGTAACGACAGGCCGGCACGCAATACGATGTCCAACGCATAGCTGTCACTTTTTTTACTCCGCACCGGGTAAGTCCAGGTAGCATCATCGCGTTGCAACAACGCCCAGGCACGACGGGTAATTAAATCCGGATCACCGGGGCCGAGGGACACGCCATACAAAGTACCGACCTGCTTGTTACTGCTCATTTTTCTGTTTCTCCAGATTATCGTTTTGCGCACAAACTATCCAGACCGGGTTTTCGGCCTGCAAACGATGCATATGCAAGATGGCTTGACTGCGACTGGCCTGCAATTGCGTCACCTCCCAGACCGCGCCCATATCTTTAAGCACCCGGCTTGCCTCGGCAAGATTTTCCAGGCTGACAAAGTTCATCACCAGCCAGCCAGCGGGTCGCAGTCGTGACAGACTTAAGTGAATCAGCTCGGCCAGTTCGCCACCGGAGCCACCGATAAAAACCGCGTCCGGATCCGGCCAGGCATCGAGTGACAGCGGCGCTTTGGCATGCACGATACGATGGTTATGAATATTCATGCTCCGACGGTTTTCCATCACAATAGAAACATCCGACTCGTTTTTTTCTGCTGCATAAACATAGCCGCGATGGCAGAGACGCGCCGCTTCCAACCCTACCGAACCGGATCCGGCGCCGATGTCCCAGACGATGCTGTCAGCGCGCAGCCGCATGCGCGCCAGTGACACGGCCCGTACCTCAAGTTTGGTAATCAAACCCCTGTCGGGTTTACGCTGAGAAAACTGATCATCCGCACGGCCGAACAGGACAGGCTCTGGCCGCGCAGCCTTACGTTGCAGAATAACCATATTCGGATCAGCAAAGGATCGTTCGGCGGCCTCAGAAACAGGCAGATCTTTTATGATGCGCTCATTTTTGCGTAACAAACATTCAGCCACAGAAAAGACAAAATCATCGCCCAGGCCTTCGCTCAGCAACATGCGCGCAATCCGCTCCGGTGTGTTTTCCGGGCTGGTGTAGACGGCAATCAGATCATGTTCACACACGGCCTGCAACAGAGGATAAAAATCGTGTTCAGATCCCGCGCCCGGTTGCCACTCACCGGCATCGCGGCCATGCACCGAACAGATCTGAAGCTGTTGCCAGGCCAGCCCCAGGCGGGCACAGGCCAGTTGTAAAATGGAGAGATTAGGCAAAACCCTGCACTGCTCTGCACCCAGCCTGGCGATTAAATAACGCCCGATACCGTGACAAAGCGGATCACCTGTGGCCAGCACAACCACCCGTTGATCTTTTTTTAGCGCCGTTCTCACCCATTCCGGCACACGCGCAAGACAAGCGGTTAAATCATGCCGCTGAGCATCAGCAGAAAATAAATGTTCAAACAGCGACAGGCTGCGCGTTCCGCCAATCACCACATCGGCCTGACGAATACTCTCCAGACAGGCGGGCGCAAGACTTTTTTCACCATTATCCAGCACGCCGATAATCTGACAGGCGTCAGTCATGTTGCTGTGCTCCGTTTATATCCGCCTGCCAGTTACCTTCAAAGTCACAGATCAAAATCCGGATATCAAATTTTCCGGGATAACGTCCTGTCAGTCTGCCGATAAGCCGGTTGCCCAGGGCCTGATAAAATTCATCCAGCAAGCCCAATTCCCGCATGCGTTCACTCGCATAGCGGGCCGTCTGTCCGGCGCGAATATCTTCACAGACGTCCGCTGGCGCGCCAATGGCGGCGACGATATCCGCCAGCAGATCAGTATTCACAGGATTGCGATGAGCGTGCGTAATGGTTTCACCCTGGGCGATCTTGGTCAGCTTGCCCACCATGCCGCCGAAAATAATATGCTGGATTCCTTCGCTCACAACTGTATCGATCGCATATTTGAGGAAGTCACCCATTTGCACAAAACAGGCGGGAGCCAGATTGGGCAACCCCCGCATGACAAATTTTTCCGTGCGCCCGCCTGTGGTTAAGACAACGGTATCCTGGCCCTGCGCCGCTGCAATCTGAATCCCCTGGATCACGCTGTCACGAAATGCAGCGGTGGAATACGGGTGAACTATGCCGGTGGTGCCCAGAATGGAAATGCCATCGAGTATGCCCAGGCGCGGATTGAGCGTTTTTTTCGCCATTTTCTCGCCGCCCGGCACCGAGATAGTGACTTCGAGACCCGTGGTTTTCAACCATGCACCAGCGGCCTGACGCACATTTTTTTCGATGTTCCTGCGCGGTGATTTATTAATCGCCGGGCCGCCTACTTCCAGTCCCAGGCCCTGCATGGTCACGCGACCTACACCCTGCCCGCCCAGAATACGGATTTCATCAGGATGCGCTGGCAGGGCGCGCACATCCGCCGTCAACGGCGCCCGGTCGGTACAATCCGGATCATCACCGGCATCCTTGATCACCACCGCATGCGCATGATCGTTTTTACAGAAACCGTCGCTCACCGCAAAACGCACCTGCTGCTGATTGGGAAGAATGCACTCCACTTCTTCCGGCACCACGCCATGCACCAGCCCCAGGGTCGCGGCCCGGGCCGCCGCCGCCGAACAGGCACCGGTGGTAAAGCCCTTGCGTGATCCTCTTTTTTTCTTTTTTTTGGCAACCGGTTTCATCGATGTACAGCATGCGTTTTTCTAGTTGACGGGTTTCCTGATGGGTTTCGCGTTGCTCTACCCATCCTACCTACTTTTGACTATCCGTAGGGTAGAGCAACGCGAAACCCATCAACCAGGCTACTCTAAAGCCTTCTATTTGTGCGCCGCTTCGGTCAAAGCCAGCATTGCATGGATAGCGGCAACCACCAGGGTGGATCCGCCCTTGCGGCCTTCGCTGATAATCCAGGGTACGTCGTTCAGCTCAGCCAGCGCCTGCTTTGATTCCGCCGCCGAAACGAAGCCTACCGGCATGCCGACGACCAGTGCGGGACGCAGGTTTTCTTCCTTTATCATGCGGATTACTTCAAGCAGGGCCGTGGGTGCATTACCGATGGCAACAATGCTGCCTTCAAGAAAACCCAGCCGTTGCGCCTTGCGCATGGCCTGTACTGCGCGGGTGCTGTTCTCGGCTTTGGCCTGTTCAATCACATCCTCGTCAGCGATGAAGTGATGGGTGCTAACACCAAAGTGGTTCAGCCGCGGTTTGGACAACCCCACGCAGATCATTTCCACATCGGCAACAATGTCGGCGCCCCGGGAAATAGCATTAAGCCCGGCGGCAACTGCATCTTCATGAAACTGGCTCAGGCCGTTGAACTCAAAATCTGCCGTGGCGTGAATCATGCGCCGCACAATCTGCCATTGCGCTTCGCTGTAATCGTGCTCAGCGGCTTCCCGGTCAACGATGGCGAAGGAATCATGTTCGATCTTTTTTCCCGCCCGGGTAAGTTGTTCCGTTATTACGTTATTCATATTCTTACCTTATAGATGGCTATGATGAGGGTGATGCTCACGCTGCTGACTCATGGAACGATACTGGCAACCGTCACATTCCATTATCCCGGTTTCAATTTCCGAATGCTCTCCGACAGCCTGCAGCACCCGCTTGTCCAGCAGGTGATAGATTTCTTTTTCAAAACCAAAATAATCACAATATTCAATCGCCAGTTGCGGATACTGTCGTTGCAAGCGCACCAGCTGCCGCCGAATACGCTCAATCAGCATACCCGTAAACAGATAATAGGGCAGGATGGCGATCTGGGTCATGCCCAGGGAGGCCTGCTGCTGGACCACGCGTTCCAGGCGAGGATAAGTAATGCCGGTAAAGGCCAGATCAACCAGATCATGCTCGTGCTCTTCGTATAACCAGCGCGTCATTTTGGCCACCTCGCCATTGGCAACCCGATCCGATGATCCCCGCCCCAGCAGAATCACGCCGGTTGTTTTTGGATCAGGCACATCCAGTGCCGTCATCACTTTAGACAAATTACGTTTCAGGATATCAAGAATCGCTTCTTCCGCGCCCAGATGGCGCGCGTAGATAAATTGAACATCAGGATGACGCAAACACGCCTGCTCGATAAATTGCGGAATTTCCATTTTCACATGAGCGGCGGCATTCAGAATAAGCGGCACGACAATGACCGTATTACTGTTTTTGGCCGCCTGTCTGGCCGCGTTGTCCAGACCGGCATCCAGCAACACCTCGGCGAACTCAATGAAGCAGGTTTCAATCTGCCAGTCTGGATGCTGCTCCTGCCAGATTGAGGAAAAGCGTTCAACTTCACGGTTGCCTTCGCTGTTGCGTGAACCGTGACCGACTAACAGGATTGTACTGTTCATGGCAGCACCTCTTATGCTTTATTCGCTTTACGAAAGCGATGGCTAAATGTTTTATCGTAGAGTTTTGATTTTTTCAGTTGTGGCCAGTGGCGGGCGCCCAGGGTCGGACTGATGATAATCATCGCCTGCGCGTTTATTTTTTCAGCCCGGCAGCGTTCCTGAATATTCGCCAGCGTGCCACGAATGATTTTTTCCTCATCCGGCCAGCTAGCCTTGTACACCACCAGCACCGGCGCGTCCTCGCTCCAGCCCGCGGCGTAACATTCGGTTTGCACTTTTTTCAACAGGGTAATCGAGAGAAATAAACATAAGGTGCAGTGATGTTGCGCCAGCTCAACCAGCGACTCCCCCTCAGGCATGGGCGTACGGCCTTGCACACGGCTGAGGATCACGGTCTGGGTCACTTCCGGCAGAGTCAGACTTTCCACCCCTGCCGCCGCCGATGCCATCGCTGACGAGATCCCCGGCACCACGCCCACCTCGATATGTTGTTTGTCCAGCGCCTGTACCATTTCGATCAAAGCACCATAGAGAGCAGGATCGCCGGTCTGTAATCGAACTACGTGTGCAAATTTTTGCGCACGTTCGATAAGCCAGCGATTGATCGCATCCAGATCCATGCCTTTGGAATCCTGAATATCACAACCCGGCTTTGCCCAGCGCAGAACAGTTTCGGACACCAGTGAACCGGCAAACAGAATCGCATCGGCCTGACGGATTAACTTCTGACCCTTGACGGTCATTAATTCAGGATCACCCGGTCCGGCACCCACGAACCAGACTTTATTGCTAACAGATCCTGTCATGGCCGAAACAGACTCGCACAGGCTTCAGGATTGGAGGGGAAATACATATGCAGGTAGGACGCATGCAGACGCTGCTGACGGTACACCGCTTCACCGCGCCCCCGCTTGCGTGAACTGTTCGATATAGTCACCGGCTCAAGCCCGGTTTCGAGTGTTGAATGATGAAAGGTATGGCCGCGCAATTCACCTTCGGGCAATTCAACGCTATGCAGACCAAGATTGGCCAACCGCGTCTGCATCCGGGCATGACCGGGCAACAAGCCAACCATGTTGGCTGATTGACCCTGTTTATCAGTCAGCGATTCAAACAGATACAGCATACCGCCGCACTCGGCCACAATCGGCCTGCCCCCGGCCTGATGCGCGCGGATAGCCGCGTGCATAGGCCTGTTTTCAGCCAGCGCCTGAAGATGAAGCTCGGGATAACCGCCGGGCAGATAGAGGCTGTCGCTCGGTGGTATAGCGTTATCGTTTAACGGCGAAAAAAAATGCAGCTCCGCCCCCATTTCCTGCAACAGTTCGAGGTTGGCGCGATAAATAAAACTAAACGCGGAATCACGCGCAACTGCAATCTTGATCCCGTCAAGATCCGCCGCTGGTGAACCCGCTGCCGACGGCTCAAAGCCGACCGGCACAGGTTGATAGTTAAAACCGCCGTCAATCAACGCCTCTGCGGCCTGTTCAATGCGCCTGTCGAGATCGGCGATTTCCTCCGCCTGCACCAGACCAAGATGACGCGAAGGCAATTCAAAATCACAGTCCCGGTTTAATACACCAAGACAGGCTACATCCTCCGGCAGACTTTCCTTCAACATATCGGCATGGCCGGAGCTGGCAACCCGGTTGGCGATTACACCGGCAAAGGGCAGCCCCGGACGATACTGCGCCAACCCGTAAGCCAGTGCGCCAAAGGTCTGCGCCATCGCGGTCGAATCAATAATAGCCAATACCGGAATGCCGAACAGCTCGGCCAGATCGGCACTGGAAGGGGTGCCATCAAACAGCCCCATAACGCCTTCGATCAAAATGAGATCCGCTTCACGGGCAGCCTTGTACAAGAGCTGCCGGCAATGTTGTTCACCGCCCATCCACAGATCCAGCTGGTACACCGGCTGGCCTGATGCCTGCTCCAGAATCATGGGGTCGAGAAAATCGGGGCCGGTCTTGAACACGCGCACATTTTTTCCCTGCTGCCGATAGAAGCGCGCCAGCGCGGCGGTAATCGTGGTCTTGCCCTGACCGGAAGCCGGTGCGCTGATCAACAGCACCGGACAGTGGACGATGCCGCTCATTATAATTCGATACCTTTTTGCGCACGCACCCCCGCTTTATAGGCATGTTTGACCTCATGCATATCCGTCACAGTATCGGCCAGCGCAATCAATTCCGGACGCGCGGCGCGACCGGTAATAATGACATGTTGCATAGCTGGCCGTTGCTGAAGTGTTTCCATGACAGCTTCAAGAGAAAGATATTTGTGTTTGAGGACGATGTTGAGTTCATCCAGCAGCACCAGATCATACGCCGGATCAGTCAGATAGATTCCGGCCTGTTGCCAGGCAGCCGCGGCGGCGCGGCAGTCACGCTCGCGATCCTGGGTTTCCCAGGTAAACCCCTCGCCCATCACATGATAGGCCAGCCCCGGCTGACGGCGAAAAAACAGCTCTTCTCCGGTGCTATTACTGGCCTTACTGAATTGAATCACCGCGACTTTCAGCTCATGTCCCAAAGCCCGCGCCACCATGCCGAAGGCTGCACTGCTCTTGCCCTTGCCGTTGCCGGTATGCAGAACAATCACCCCGCGATCTTCGCTTGCGCGGGCAATGCCCGCATCCACCACTTCTTTTTTGCGTTGCATACGCTGGCGATGAGAATTGTCTGACGGTGATATATCGGAACTTTCTTTCATACAGTAGTCAGTCTTTCGGACAGCGGTAAAAACCGCTGTAGAAAACGGCCACACAGGAGACCCAGGGCAAGCCAGAAAATAGCGTTGACTATGGTCGTGGTCAGAATAAAATCATCGCTCAACTGCTGCGGAACCAGACTGCTGGCATGTTCGGGCAGGGGCGCGCCAAACAGATGCGGCATAATCAACAGAAGCACGGCCATACCCCGCAGCAACAGACTGCGCCCGAATACCAGCAGGGCAAGCCCGGTGGCCGATGCCGCCACCGTGGATATCCACCATAACTGCCGCTCGGCCAGGGCGGCGGCCGCTGTCCCCGGAACCTCCGGGTGCAGACCAAGTGTCGGCGCAATGAAGAAAACCGCATAACCGGCCAGGCCCCACCATAAGCCCTTGCGCCAGCCGCTATGGCCGCTGAAAACCATACCGGCCGCTAAAAGCAGCGCAAAACCGATACCGGCAAGCACATTGGCAAGCAGGCTAAAGAACATTCGTTCAGCACCATTAGTAGGTCTCCATGTTGCATTATCGTGTTCATGGGGCTGTTCGTGAGAATGGGCCGCTGCCGTTTCAAATTTTTCTGCCGCGAGAATAATCGGCGTGACTCGCCATAGCTGAATACCGGTAAGCAACAAACCTGCCGTCGCACCCGCCAGCAGGGCAGCAATCATAAGGGAACGAAACATGCGATTTTCTCCTTGCCAGATCAATGACAGGGAAAAGCCATGGTGTGGCGCGTATCGTGGGCGGCATTATGCAGCACATCGCCCTGCCCCAAAGCAAAACCAACGCCATAGAGGATGAACAATCCCAACAGCAAGGCGCTGGCGGCGGCAAGCAGGCGGGATTCACGATCAGCCCGGCTGGTGCTGATGACAGTAGATGAAGTCATGATTATTTTCCTCGGCAAATGAATCAATATTGGTTAAAACTTGCACGGAGGATAAACAGAGAAGGGAAACCGGACATTTTCCTTCTGGCATACCGCCCTCCGCAGACGCCAAAACAGATTTCCAGGCCGGTCTCCGGACTCACGAGTGGAAAATTTCCTGTTCTGCGCCTTCCCATGTCAAGACACAGTGGCATGTTGCAGAACCTGACTCGTTTACCGTTGCGGGGGCAGCGCCGGGTTTGTATGCACTTTTTGTACAACGCACCGGCTTCCCGTTTCATCCCCCCGAACTAAAATCCTGAGGGATACCTGAAAACTGCTGGCAAGGTAACATCGGACAGCATAGGCGTCAAATACCTGCGCGGGTCTTTTTTAACGTCTTTAAATAGGGAAATAAACAAGCTCGCCAGAAGCGAGAGAGTATTAAGTTATAGTGCGCTTATGGATTTTTCTACTGGATTTCGCACTTCGATCTGCCTAGTAACTCAAAGCCACCGGCTTTAGCCTGTGGCGCATTGACAGCTTAATACTGCGCCTTTCAAAGAGAATCTAGCGCAGTGTCCTGAATAGTATGCCTATTAAGACATACTATTCAGGACACTACACTAGAGTCTTTTGCACTTATCCATTTGGCTCAACGGGGTGCGGGCGCCCGGCAGACCCGGTTACGGCCTTCCTCCTTCGCCTCATACAGAGCCTGGTCGGCGGCGCTGATCAGCAATCCCGAGACCATTCCCGGGGCGGGGATCATGGTCGCCACGCCCATGCTGAACGTGACGACATCGCTGACCTTGGACAGCTCATGTTTTATTTTCAGTTCCCTGACGCTGGCGCAGAGTTTCTCCGCAATGATCATGGCGCTTTCCACCGGGGTATTGGGTAGGATCAGCACAAATTCCTCGCCGCCATAACGGGCCACCAGATCGCCGGGACGGCAAATGGTTTTTTGCAGCGCCGCTGATACCTGTTTGAGGCAGTCGTCTCCGCCCTGGTGTCCATAGTTATCATTGAAGAGCTTGAAAAAATCGATATCCGTCATGATCAGTGACAACATCGTCTGTTCCCGGTCGGCGCGCCGCCATTCGGCTTCAAGCACCTGATCGAAATGGCGGCGGTTGGCAATCCCGGTGAGACCGTCCTGGGAAGACAGGCGATCCAGTTCCTCGTTCTGTAACTGCAACTGCGCGTTGGCCTCTTCCAACTGCTTCTGCATATTGTGCAGTTCCGCAAACGCAGCATCGCGTTCCATCTGAGCCATAAAACTGCGGGAATGGGCCTGAATACGGGCAATCAGCTCTACCTTGTCCGGAAGCTTGACCAGGTAGTCTGTCGCGCCATTGTTGAAGGCATCGCTTTTTATTTTGGGATCCTCCCGGGTTGACAGCACGATGACCGGAATATTCCGGGTCGCCGGGTGGTTACGGTAGAAACGCACCAGGGTCATGCCATCGACGCCCGGCATCACCAGATCCTGGAGAATGGTGGTCGCACCGATATCCGCTGCTGTCTGGATGGCGGCCTTGGGATCGCTGCAATAATGGAATTCCATCTCCTCATCCACCAGCATGCGGCGTATGCCTTCGGCAACCATGGCCTGATCATCTACCAGCAACACCACGATCCGGCTTGCCCGTTCCTCAAACAGGAGGGACTCTGTGGATGTCTCCGCCCGGCTCATACACCGCCCCCCATGTCCAGCTGGCGTTCTGTGACAGCCGGAAAACGTTGAACCAGCACCTGTGCGATCTGCTCCAGCGATAGAATTTCCACGGCCGCATCCAGCCGCGCCGCCGCCCTGGGCATGCCATAGACTGAACAACTGGCCTCATCCTGTGCGATAGTATGAAAACCACGTCTGCGCAGGGCCAGCAATCCCTGCGCCCCATCCCGGCCCATCCCGGTGAGCAATACGCCGGTGACGTCAGCAGACCAACGCAGGGCCACGCTTTCAAAAAATACGGTCACCGAAGGCCGGTAAGGATAATCCTGTGGATCCGACGCATAGTCCAGGCAACCGGATTCCCTAAGAACAAGATGATCCTGACCACCGGCGATCAGTACCTGCCCGCTTTGCGGGAAATCACCCCGGCGTGCCCGCCGTACCGGTAGACTGGTCTGGAGGTTCAACCACTCGGCAAAGCTGTCGGTAAACTGCTCATCCACATGCTGCACAATGACCACCGCGGCGGAAAAGTCCTGCGGAAAACGGCAGAGGATGGCGGCCAGCGCCGCCGGTCCACCCGTGGAGGCGCCCATCGCCAACAGTGGCGGCATTGCCGCTGATTTCGGAGCATGCGCAACGGGCGGGGGCAGGGGTATGGGTGCTTTATGACCGGCAATGAGGCGACCGATGGTCCTGAGTTTCAGGAGCAGTGCCTCGCGTCCCTCCCCCCCGCCCGATGCGCCCAGTACAGGCGTATTGACGGCATCCAGGGCGCCGGCGCCCATGGCCTCGAATACCTTGCCGGCATTGCCGGTAACCGTGGACGTCACCACCAGGATGGCGCAGGGCGATGCCGCCATAATCTGCCGGGTCGCTTCCACACCATCCATCACCGGCATGATCAGATCCATCAAAATAACATCGGGACACACCTGGGCACATTGCTTTACCGCCTCCGCCCCATCATAGGCGACCCAGGTCAACCGGTATTCAGGGATCGACGTAACCACCCGGCGCAGACTTTCCACCGCCATTTTCGTGTCATTGACAATCGCTATTCTCATCCGGAGCGCCCATTGTTATTCATTGTTTATAGCCATATTCAGACCTCACCGATAAGATCCCGCACGGCATCCAGCAGGGTCTCATCATGGAAACTGCCCTTGGTCAGGTAGTAGTCAGCACCCGCCCTCAGGCCACGAATTCGATCTTCTTCCCGATCTTTGTAGGAGACGATCATCACCGGCGTCGCTTTCAGGCCCGGGTCTTTTTTCATCCGTTCAACAAATTCAAAACCGTTCATGCGCGGCATGTCGATATCGCTGATCACCAGATCGTATTTGCCCGTGCGCACGGCATTCCAGCCATCCATTCCGTCCACCGCCACCTCAACCGAGTAGCCTCTGGCTTCCAGCATCCCGCGTTCGACCTCACGCACCGTGATGGAGTCATCCACCACCAGGACACGTTTGCCGGGTTTGGCCGCGTCGTCGGCCTGAACCGAACGGCTGATTTTATCCAGCCGTCCACCGGAAACGACGATGTCGATGGAGCGCAACAGATCATCCACATCCAGGATCAGACACAGGCTCCCATCATCCAGAATGGCCCCGGCGCTAATATCCCTGATCTTGCCCAGCCGGGGATCCAGTGGCTGCACTACCAGGTTGCGTTCACCCAGAAAACGATCGACCACCACCCCATAACAGTTCAGCCGTTCGCCCAGCATCACTACAGCAGCCTCCTCCTCTTCCAATACTGGCACGTCCAACTCCAGGATCTGGTGCGCAGAAACCAGTCCAACGTGCTGGCTGCCATGGGTGAAATACTGGCGTCCCTCCAGCAACTCGATTTTTTTACGAGGCAGCTTCAGGGTGTGTTCAATCCGCGCCAGGGGAAACGCATAGGGTTCACCGGCGATCTCGACCAACAGAGCCCGGATCACCGACAGAGTAAGCGGCAACTGCAAATGAAAACGCATGCCTTTGCCCGGCTCCGACGTAGCCCGCACCACACCGCGCATTTCCTGCACCACACTATGCACCACGTCCAGCCCCACCCCGCGGCCTGAAATTTCCGTCACATCATCACGGGTGGAAAACCCGGGTAGAAACAGGAATTCCATCAACTCACTTTCCATCATGTCAGCCGCCATTCTTTCACTGACCATTTTTTTCTTGACAATTTTCCCACGCAAACTTTCCAGATCGATGCCCCGGCCATCGTCCTCGACGCTAATGGATAGCATGCCCGAGCTGTGTTGTGCTTCGAGGCAGAGTGTCGCCTGTTCCGGCTTACCCGCCTGCTGCCGAAAGACTGGATCCTCAATACCATGATCGATCGCATTGCGCAGCAAATGGTTGAGTGGCGCCTCGATTTTCGCCAGGATCTCGCGATCCACCGGCGTCGTCTGGCCACGAATAATAAAGTTAACGTTCTTGCCCAGAGAACGCGCTACGTCGCGCACCATGCGCTGGAAACCCTGCACCCCATCCATGAATGGCCGCATGCGGCTGCTGATGACCTCACTATTGAGGCGCTTCGCCAACCCCTGGCTGCGGCACTCGTAATCATCCAGTTCAGTGATCTGCTCGCTCAGCAGCTCGCGGCAGGTGGCGGCCTTGTGCTGGAGGTCCGTCAACAGGCCGCGAACGTGCTCATCGTCCCCCATGACATTGGCCAGTTCATCCAAAGTGGCAATGAGTTCAGCCTGGTGGTGCTTGAGATGCAAGAGAGAAAGACTGAAAGGCCGCAGCCCCTGCGACACTACCTGCACCTCGCCCGCCAGTCCCATCAACCGGTTCAGGTTTTCCGCCGATACGCGAATAGCGCTATCCCGCACCGCATCCGTCGCGCCTGCCTGTGGCATGGATTTCACCTTCGCAACCGGGGCGGCAAACGATGGGCTGGTTTGATTTTCGGCTGCTGGCGCGGGTGTTGTTTCAGGTGCCGGTGTGCTTTCCTGCGCAGGTGCCGTTGAGTCAGATTCCAATGTTGATCCGGCGTTTGCCGTTTCCTCCGGTGCCTCTTCGCCAAGAATGGCTGAGAGCTGATTGACCAGCACCGTCACCTCCTCCGGCGGGGCGGCGGCTTCTCCTTCTGCTGCGATCAGAACCAGCATATCCACGCTTTTGAGCAGAACATCGACGCGGTCTCCATCCATTCTGATCTCGCCCTGCTGGGCGGCGACAAAACAGTCCTCCATCACATGGGCCACACGCACTGCGGCATCCACATCGACCATGCGCGCCGCTCCCTTGATCGAATGCGCCGCACGCATCAGCGCTTCCAGACGCGCCGGTTGCTCCGGATCCTGCTCCAGTTCCAGCAGGCTGTTACTGAGAATCTCCACCTGACTGTCCACTTCCATACGGAACAGCTCCAGCATGGAGAAATCGCCCAAATTATTGCCGGTTTTATCTGTCACTGTAACTTCTTGTTCAGGGAATAAAATAATAACTCGTGATCCAGGCAGGCGACACACCGGTCCTCCCAGTTCAATACGCCCAGGGTATAGGTGGCCGTAGCTTTGGATACCGTCACAGGAACTCCCCCCAGATTCTCGTCCTGATAATGATGGATGCCATGCACCTCGCTGACCGGGAATACAAACTGCCCGTCATCGTGGTGCGCAATAATGATGCGATCAAACACAACATGCTCTCCGACTCGGGTCAGCGAGACCTTTTCCAACCCCAGGACCTCGCCCAGGGAAACGCAGATCTTCAGCTCGCCGCGAATATTCACCAGACCTTTTACGATGCTGCTGTCAACGTGCGGCAAACGGTGAATGGGTTTCATTCTTGCCACCTCGCCGATCAATCTCGAGGCGAGAGCGAACCATTCCTCTCCCAGCCTGAAAATCACCACTGAACTATATCCGCCGGGTTGCCGCACCCGTTCCTCACGCGCGTAAACCTCGGTCCATTCCTGCTGATACTCAGCGGGAAAATCCTGTTCCAGGATACTGCGGCTGGCACGGGAATAAACGTCACAGTTATAGCAGTGAATGACCCGTTCCAGTTCGGGGCAGCGTTCGCCAACCCTGGCCCATACCCCGATCCGGTTCCAGCAATCTTCGATATCCATCCGCGCGACCTATGTGCCTGTGTGGGAATGGTGTCGAGCAAGGGCATGCTGCTCAGCCGCGCGCCGCGCACGCTGACGCAGGACTGCCGCCGCCGCTGTGTCGCCCTTTTGCTCTACCAGCAGGGCAAGATGCACTAATGCTTCCTGGTGATCGGGTTGAAGATAAAGCGCCTTGCGCAAATATTCTTCCGCCTGCTGCCCGATCCCGGCCGCCTCGCGGATCAGGCCCAGCAGGTAATAGGCTCTCACGCAAGGCTCATGGTGCTCTAACCAGGTTTCACACAGATCGGCGGCTTCAGCCAGACTGCCTTCGTTCGCCAGACAAAAAGCCTGTTCCAGGCTGTCAGTCGGCAACAGCACTTCAGCAACCGGCTGGGGGACTTTGGGAAACAGGCAAGGCGGGGGAACGAACACCGGCGTGATTTTTTTCTGACACCCAACAGGAGCTTGAACCTCAGGCCTGGAACGCTGCCCCGATCCGGTCTTGCGAAAAGCGAAGGCTCCGGGTATATGCTCTGAGACATAGCCGTGACTCAGGATTATGCCCGATTCCGCATGGCCGACAAACAGCGTGCCGGTGGGTTTTAACAGGCGGCTCAGCACCTCAACCACCCGCGTCTGGGTAAGGCTGTCAAAATAGATCATGACGTTGCGGCAGAACACCATATCGTACAGTCCCTGCCCCGGCATAAATGCCGTATCCAGAATATTGGCCTGGATAAAATTGACGCTTTGCCGGATCGTTTCATCAAGCGCATAACCGGCATCGGTATGGCGAAAAAAACGATCACGAAAAGCCAGATCATCACCGCGAAAGGCGTTGCTGCCATAAACCGCGCACCTGGCCCTGGCGAGGGCCTGCGTGCTGATGTCCATCGCATCAATACGGAATCGATCCAGCGGCAGATCCGCATCCATCAGCGTCATGGCAATGGAATAGGGCTCCTCGCCCGTCGAGCAGGGCAGGCTCAATACGCGAAGCACCTCCTGTGACTGATCAGGCACCCGCTTCTTGCTGACAAAATGCCGCAGGGCATCAAAGACATTCCAGTTTCTGAAAAACCACGTTTCAGGAATCACGACTTCCTCAATCAGGGCATTGAGTTCTCCCTGTGATACAAGAAGCTGCGCGAGATAGGCATGGGCGCCGGTATCCGTGTTGTCCTGACCACAGGCGGACATCCGCCGTTGGACCGCGCTGGCGATAGTAAAGGAACCGATGGATGCCGAGTGTAAGCCCGTCGTTTCCTTGAGAATGCTTTCAATTCTGCCCAGCACCTGACTGTTGATCATGACGACTGACTGTTTGCCCTGCACGGCTTCACCTTGCATGATTTTATTCTGCATGACAGATACCGTTTATGGCGTCGCGCTGAACAGACTGGTTTGCAGCGTCTTGGGCAGTAATCCATCAATCTCAATCAATTGCAGCATGCCTTCGCCGTCTTTTATAAAATCCCCGAGCCAGGGCATGGCGGCAATCGACGTGCTGGAAGATATCAATGCCTTCGGATCCTGTTTTACCGTTTCGGTAACCTGCTCAGCCAACAGCCCCAGTATTCGCCTGTGGTCGTTGTCCTGCCCATAATCCACCATGATGATTCGGGTCGTCATACAAGGCTTGCAGGTCTGTGCGCTCCCCAGGCGGCAAAGATCGATCACTGGCACCGGGCGGCCCCGATAATCGAACAGGCCGGCGATATAGTCTGGAGCCTGCGGGATCATTTTCAGACAAACCCGCGGCGCCACTTCTACCACCTGGCTGGCATCCAGCCCGTAACGTTCGTCACCAATCCGGAACAGCAGCAACAACATCAGGACTTGACCTTGAAATGCGAAACACCTTCCTGCAAACCCTGAGCAGCCTTGTTCAACTGGTCGATGGCGCTGTTGGATTGATTCAGGGATTCCGCCGTCTGGTGCGCGCTTTCGCTCAGCTGGATCATCGCCTCACTGATCTGTTCAGCGCCTAATGATTGTGACTGCATGCCGCCGTTGACTTCCTCAAAGCGCGGGATGAGGGTCTGCACCTGTTCGATCACTTCGGCCAGTTGTGAGCCCACGTTACGGACCTCATCAACGCCCCGGTGCACCTCTTCGGAGAACTTGTCCATGCCCATAACGCCGGCGGATACTGCCGACTGCATTTCCTTGACCATCTGCTCGATGTCCCAGGTCGCCACCGCAGTCTGATCGGCAAGCCGGCGTATCTCGGTGGCGACCACCGAAAAACCAACCCCGTATTCGCCGGCCTTCTCCGCCTCGATGGCGGCATTGAGCGACAACAAATTGGTCTGATCCGCCACCTTGGTGATCGTTGTCACTACGGTATTGATATTGCCGGCCTTTTCACTCAATACCGCCAGCTTTGAGCTGATGGTGGTCGTCGCGTCCAGCATCTGTTGCATGGTTTGCCCCATGCTGTTAAGCGAAGCCTGGCCCTGACTGGCATTTTCCGATGTTTTCCAGGCCACGCCCGTGACCTCGTTCATGGTGTTCACCAGCTCTTTGGCCGTAGCGGAAATCTCGGTCACCGTCGCCTTGATCTGGTTGGTGGTAGCGGCCTGTTCGGTCACCGTGGCTTCCTGCTGCCTGGCCGTGGCAGCGATTTCCGTCGAGGAGGACGTCACCTGTATCCCCGATTGCTGGACCCGCGCGACCAGGGAATTGAGATTATCCAGCATGGCCTGGATGCCCTCACTCAGCTGTGCGATGACGTCCCGTTCCCGATAGACCATCATTTCGCCGGTAAGATCGCCTTCCGAGGCCATGTTGATCACATCCATGATCAGTTCCACCTTGCCCTTGATATCCTCGCCCTGCTGGCGTTCATACTCAATGCTGTCCTGGATCCTTTGCGCCATTTTGTTGAAAGCTTCGGCCAGTTCACCGATTTCATCATCGCTGATAACAGTCGCGCGAGCGTCAGTATCGCCCTTGCCCAGACATTTGACCGTTTCCAACAGGGCATCCAGGGGCTGGAATGAACGCCGCATATACCAGAATAATCCGCCAATCGCCAACACCGCAATGATCATGATGCCCGTATAGGCGATGATCTGGATGCGCTGCTGCGCCAGATAGCCATCCGTGGTGTCATGAGCGCTGACAAGATAGGCAATCGGCTGATTGCTATCGTCAGAAACAGGCAGGACGGAAACGCTATAGACCCTGCCATTCAGCTTATGGATCAGTGTTTTCCGCTGGGCTGAAATGGTAGCCGGATCCAGCTTGAGCGCGGCGAACAATCCTTCATGGGTACTGTCTTCAAGCCTGCCGGACTGGCTGATTATGAACGCTTCCGCATTTTCTATTTTCTTGAATTTGTTCAGTGCATTATGCAGATCGCTGGCAAACACGCCCGCACCGATTAACTGACCTTTGTCGATCAGGGGGAAGGCGACCAGGGCAATCGGGCGCCCGTCATCATCTTTCTCGATACCCCGGGAAAATTTTCTGCCCTGCAGCACCGCATTCACCAACGCCTTATCGGTTGCGCCGGAAACCGCGCCTGAGGAAGAGAACAGTACCCTGCCCGAAGTATCCATAATCTGCATGCGGGAGAAAATATCATCCCGCCAGGATTCAAAGGCGCTGGCGGCAATCTTCTGTATCGCCTTTCTGTCACCACGTTGTATCGCCTTATGCAGATCCGCTTTCCCGAACACCTGCGGCGCCTCGATGCGGGCATCGACCGTAAGCTGCTGCAGATCATTGGCTACAAGCTCCTGCCAGAGCATTTTTTTTCCGCGAATAGCCGCCTCACTACATTGCCTGCTCGCCTCATTGCGCCGCAATTGTTCGGCAATAAAGACCGCCATCGCCACCAACACCACCGTCACAACGGCTATCAGGGTAAACCGGGTCTTCAGGGTCATTGTTTTCAGGGTCATCGTTTGTACAGTCATCTGTCGGGGAAAATGATTCTTCCGGTACAACCGTCGATGCCAGTGATCGCGTCCCGACCGGAATTTCAGTATTCACCGAGTAATAACGACTGATTACCTGAAATATTTAATTTCCATTACAAAATAATAGGTAATCACCCCCACTTTAAATGATCAACCCCGCAACAAGCTGGCGGAGGATTAACCAACAGAATACGGCATAGAAATGTGCCTCTTTGCCCTTACCAACAATATTTCGACGCCAATTATGGCCTGGAGTGAAATACCTCCTTGACCTCACCCCGGGATTTTAATATTATTATCTAAATGATATTGATTAACATTTAGATTGATTTTAAGGATACGACTATGACAGTGCGCCTTTTCCTTCAAAAAACCGCCCTTCTGATACTCTTCCTGTTTGCCGCCACCCAGGCCTGGTCGCGGGAATACCCTGCGGGGGTGCCGGAACAACGCAACGGTATGGAAATCGCCGCCATCTATCTGCAACCGGTACGCATGGCGCCGGCCAACCTGATGAGGCCATCAGAAAAATCTGACATTCATCTTGAAGCCGATATCCGCGCTCGGGACAACAACGTCAACGGTTTTGCAGAAGGCGACTGGATTCCTTATCTGTATGTGACATACGAGTTACGCAAGAAGGGGTCAAACAAAGTTATCCGCGGTGACCTTATGCCAATGGTTGCCAATGACGGTCCGCATTATGGCGATAACGTCAAACTCTTGGGGCCAGGAAAGTACACGCTTAAATACACCATTTATCCACCCAATGCGCCACAAAACCCTTCCGGTAAATACTTCGCCCGCCACACCGATCGTCTCACCGGCGTGAGTCCCTGGTTCAAGCCGTTTGATGTGAAGTACACGTTTATTTATGCCGGCATCGGCAAGCGGGGAGGCTACTGATTCATGGACGTCTTTGCCCATACCGCAAAAATTAAGCCTCACCAGGAGCGAAAGAATTGACCTTGTATAAGAGAGAGTCCCTATGAACAGAATCCATCTTGCCTCATGGCCTTCCTTACTCTTACTGGGCGGCCTGTTGCTGTCTGTCAACGCCTGGGCCGCTTTGCCCGCCTACAAACTGACCATCAAGGATGGCCATTTTGAGCCGCAAACTCTCACCGTTCCGGCCCGAACCCGCTTCAAAATCGTTATTACCAACCAGGGTCCGGGACCGGAAGAATTTGAAAGCAAGCAACTGCGCAAGGAATCAGTGATCGCCGAGGGCGTTACCCGTTCGATCGTGTTCGCCCCGCTGAAACCAGGACGTTATCGCTTCTTCGGCGATTTTCATCCCGACACGGCACAAGGGCATATTATGGCTAAATAAAGCAGACAGGAAAGACCACGGAGAATCATCTTGGATAGTGTTGTATTTATCGTTTGGCGTGAAAGTATCGAGGCCATGCTGGTGATCGGTATCCTTTATACGTGGTTGAAAAATCAACCCGATACCGGCTACGGGATGCGCTTTCTATGGGGCGGCGTACTGGCAGGCATTGCCCTAGCCGTAGGACTGGCTTTCGTCATGCTGAAGGTGCAAAGCGAACTGGCGGGCACAGCACTGGAATATTTCCAGATTGCCATTATGCTGATCGCCGCAGCGCTGATCACCCAGATGGTGCTGTGGATGCGCCGCCATGGGCGCACGCTTAAGCGCGATCTGGAAGTCGGTATGCAACGCGCCCATGAACAGGCCAACTGGTGGGGCATGGCCACACTGGCCGCCATTGCCGTCGGTCGGGAAGGCGCCGAAACCGTGATTTTCCTCTATGGCACAGGCCTGGCACAACATGGTGGTGCCCAGTTACAATTCATTGCGGCTGCGGTTGGCGGCTTTGCTCTCGCCTTTTTCAGTTTTTGGCTGCTGTCACAGGGCAGCCGTTTTTTCTCCTGGAAAGTGTTTTTCCGCTTCAGCGAGATCCTGCTGTTGTTGCTGGCCTCGGCGCTGCTGGTCGATGCCGTGGATCGCATGATTGGCCTCGGCTGGTTGCCCGCACTGATTGACCCCGTCTGGAACAGCAGTTTTCTACTCGACGACAGTAGCCGTCTGGGCGGACTCATCGCGGCCTTCACCGGCTACCGCGCCCACCCGGCGCTGATGCTACTGCTGATCTATGCTGCCTACTGGCTGCTGATCAGCCTCCTGCTGCGCCGGTCCACCCGGCTCTATTCCCGTACAACCGGCAAACAAAAAGCAACCCTTAAGTCTGAAACTTCCCCCCATGAATGAAATCGCCGAAACCCTGGCTCTTCCCCGCCGTCCCTGGCTGCAACGCCTGGGTGACGTCATGCGGGCGCGGCGAAAGCTGATCCAGAGCATTCAGTGGACCGTGGTGGTCTTTTACCTGGGCCTGCTGATCTGGCCGGCCTTCCTGCCCCTGCCCAAAGATTATGTACATTTTTATGAGAACCTGATCCTGTTTGCCCAGTTCCTGTTCTGGGGGATCTGGTGGCCTTTCGTCATGCTGAGCATGATTCTGCTAGGACGCGTCTGGTGTGGTGTGTTCTGCCCTGAGGGCGCACTGAGTGAATGGTCGAGCCGCTACGGTCTGGGCCACGCCATTCCCCACTGGATGCGCTGGGGCGGCTGGCCTTTCGTCGCCTTCATGCTCACCACCGTGTATGGCCAACTGGTGAGCGTCTATGAATATCCAAAGGCGACGTTGTTGATCCTCGGTGGCTCCACCCTTGCCGCCATGCTCGTCGGTTTTATTTATGGACGCGGCAAACGGGTCTGGTGCCGCCACCTGTGCCCCGCTAATGGGGTTTTCTCCCTGCTCTCACGGCTGGCGCCGATACACTTTCATGTGGATCGGGATGCCTGGAAACAGGCGCCGCGGCGTACGCCAGCGGTGGACTGCGCACCGCTGATTAACATCCGCGCCATGACCGGCAACAGCACCTGCCACATGTGCGGACGCTGCAGTGGACACCGCGATGCCGTCAGCCTGGAAATCCGCTCACCCAATACGGAAATTCTGTCCATTAACAAGGAGGAGGCTAATCACTGGGACATCCTTCTGCTACTGTTCGGGATGCTCGGCGTCGCCACCGGCGCCTTCCAGTGGTCCGCATCCCCCTGGTTCGTTCAAATGAAAGAGAGCATCGCGGGATGGCTGATCGAACGAAATAGTTTCTGGATGCTGAATGACAACGCACCCTGGTGGCTGCTCACGCATTATCCCCAAACCAACGATGTGTTCACCTGGCTGGACGGCGCGAGCATCCTGCTTTACATCGGCGCCATGGCTTTGAGCATCGGCGGTCTGATCCTCGGCGGACTATGGCTGGCCGGACGCATCCTCAAAGAAAACAGCCGCATCCCCTGGCGCCTGGGCTATGCTCTGACACCGCTGGCGGGACTCAGTATTTTCCTTGGCCTGTCCTCACTCACCCTGGGCATGATCAAGGCCGAACGCATCGATCTGATCGGCATTCCGGAATTGCGCGCCAGTCTGTTAATCCTGGCTTATGTCTGGAGCGCATTCCTGCTCTGGCGTCTGCTCATACAGCATGAAACAGCACGCTGGCGGCAACGGGCCGCCTGGACCATCATCATGAGCAGCGCCAGTCTGGTAGGCTTAAGCTGGGTTATGATGTTTTATATCTGGTGATTCAGCGCGGCAACGATGACAGTAAAACCTTGACATGATGAGTGCAGGCAACCGCAAAACCGGGGTCAGAACACAGTTTTCTCTAATATACCTTCAGCCACTACAGTACGGATAATTCAAATCAGGTCTACCATCCTGGTATATTAGAGAAAACTGTGTTCTGACCCCGATTTTTCGATTTTTGCGATTTTTGGAAAAATATTTCAACCCAGACGTGTCAGAACATTTTCATCCGTATGTTCAAAATGGCGTCCATAGATCTCCAGCATCGTGGTTTCCATGTAGCTGAGTTCATCACCGGTTATGGTGATCGTATGTGTAAACGCGGTGGTTTTAGCCTTGTCCCGCACAAAGGGTGATTGCACAATACCCCAGTCCGGATCATCCCACTTTGCCTGAACTTCAAACACTGTGGCATTCCCGTCCTTGCGGGCCTTGCCTCCGGCCAGTAGCGCGACAGCCCGGGGAATGGTCAGTGAATGCATGATCCTGTCATTCCCGGCATCCCACATCCAGTAACCGGTTTCATGATGAAAAACTTTATTGTCAGACTTGCGTTTGACGATCTGGCGATAATGCAGTGCTACCAGCGTTTGCGACTCAGCATTGGTTACATCGCCAATGGCATCGAACACAATCGTTTCATAATAAGGATTGTGTTCCTCGCCATCCGGCTCAGGCGCAATGTCTTCACCCTGAGCACCTTCCCACACGCCAATCAGAATCGCCAACGGCCCGTAATCTATTTCTGTCTCGACTTCACTCATTACTGGTCCTCCTTAAATATTATTCGCCTTACTACTGACTTAACCCGGATAATAATAAACAGCCAGCATCACCACCGAGGCAAGCGATGCAATAAAGCCAATAATCCCGATCAATACTTTCATCCCTACAAGTTTAAAGAGACTGACCTTGCTCATAATAAAATCACCTGTCTGTCTAAACAATACACTATCATTGGTAAATCATCCGCACCTGTTCCTTGCCCAGCATTTCCCGTAACCGCTGCAACAGTTCATCACTCGGCTGTACGCGCCAGTCTTCTCCCAGGGTCAGTTGCACGCGCGCGTCCGAACGCTGATAATTCAGCACCACCGGGCAGATCCCATCCCGAAAAGGCATCAGCGTGGATTGTAACTCACGAATAAATCCATTGGCGGCACGTTGCTGATCAACCTGTACCAGCAAGCGTTTAGCAAAACGCGTGCGTGCCTGGTTGATGTCATATATGCTGCTGGCGCTCATCTTGAATCCACCACTGTAGTCATCCAGGCTGACTTCGCCTTCGACCACGATGAGTTTGTCTTTCGCCAGCAAATCACGATACTGATGAAAGGCTTCGGAAAATACCGCCAGTTCGATACGCGCACTGCGATCATCAATCGTGATAAAGGCCATGCGATCGCCGCGCCGGGTGTTCATACTGCGCATAGCAATGATCAGACCCGCTACCACCACGGTCTGGTTTTTCGCCGGTTTCAAATCCACGATACGCGCGTTAGTAAACTGTTCCAGTTCATCCAGGTAACGATTAATGGGATGACCGGTGAGATAAAGACCCAGCGTCTGTTTCTCACAGGCCAGGCGTTGATCTTCGCTCCATTCCGGCTGCCGCTGATATTCCACGCTCGTAGCCGCCGTCGCCCCCGCATCTGAATTCGACGCTATCGCAAACAAATCATCAATGCCCGCTTCACGATTCCGATGTTCCTGTTCCGCCAGCTTCTGTGCCGCAGGCAGGGACGCCATAAGCGTGGCGCGGTTCTCGCCAAAGACGTCCAAGGCACCGGCCATAATCAGCCCTTCCAGCGTGCGGCGGTTAACTTTTTTCAGTTCAATGCGTTTACAGAAATCAAACAAATCGATGAAGGGGCCGTTTTTCTCCCGCTCATGAATGATGCCGTCAATAGCCGCTTCGCCCACGCCCTTGATCGCACCCAGCCCGTAAACCACCGTCTGTTCACCGTCAACGGTAAAACGATGCGCACAGAGATTGATGTTTGGCGGTTCGACTTCCAGCCCCATATCGGCACATTCGTCGATCAAAGTCACTACCTTATCGGTATTATCCATGTCGGCGGACAGCACCGCCGCCATAAAGGCGGCAGGGAACCAGGCCTTAAGCCAGGTGGTCTGATAGGACACCAGTGCATAGGCGGCCGAATGCGACTTGTTGAAACCGTAGCCAGCGAATTTTTCCATCAGGTCGAAAATATAAGTGGCGGTCTTTTCCTTCACCCCGCGCTTGACTGCGCCTTCGGTAAAAATCGTGCGCTGCCTGGCCATTTCCTCGGGCTTTTTCTTGCCCATCGCACGGCGCAACATATCCGCGCCGCCCAGCGTATAACCGGCCAGCACCTGGGCAATTTGCATCACCTGTTCCTGATAAAGAATGACGCCGTAGGTAGGTTCGAGAATATGCACAATGTCCGGATGCGGGTATTCCGGCTTTTTGCGCCCGTGCTTGACGTTGATAAAGTCATCCACCATGCCGGACTGCAGGGGACCGGGACGGAACAGGGCCACGAGGGCGATGATGTCCTCGAAATCGTCCGGTTGCAAACGTTTGATCAGATCCTTCATACCGCGGGATTCGAGCTGGAACACAGCGGTAGTCTGGCAGGCCTTGAGTAGCGCGAAACTCTTTTTATCGTCCAGCGGAATCGCGCTGATATCAACAGGCTCTTCACCTGCCACCTGACGCTGACGGTTCACGGTCTGTAACGCCCAGTCGATGATGGTCAGGGTGCGCAGGCCGAGAAAGTCGAACTTCACCAGTCCCACGGCTTCCACATCATTCTTGTCGAACTGGGTGACCAGACTGCCACCGCCCTGCTCGCAATACAGCGGTGTGAAATCCGTCAACTGGGTAGGCGAGATCACCACCCCGCCCGCGTGCTTGCCCGCATTGCGGGCGCAACCTTCCAGCGATTTCGCCAGATCGATCAGGCTGGCGACGTCCTCTTCATTTTCATAACGTTCACGCAGCGTGTCTTCCTGCTCCAGCGCCTTGTCCAGAGTGATGCCGATTTCAAAGGGAATCAGTTTGGCAATGCCATCCACCAGCCCGTAGGGATAACCCAGCACCCGCCCCACGTCGCGGATCACCGCCTTGGCCGCCATCGAACCGTAAGTAATGATTTGTGAGACCTTGTCGCGGCCGTAATGCTCGGCCACATAGTCGATGACCCGATCGCGGCCTTCCATACAGAAATCCACGTCGAAATCGGGCATGGAGACGCGCTCGGGATTGAGGAAACGTTCGAACAGCAGATCATAGGCGATGGGGTCGAGATCCGTAATGTTCAGGGCATAGGCGACAATGGATCCCGCGCCGGAGCCGCGCCCCGGTCCCACCGGAATTGCATGGTCCTTGGCCCAGCGAATAAAGTCAGCCACGATTAAAAAGTAACCGGGGAAGCCCATGCCATTGATCACCTTGAGTTCAATCTCCAGGCGCTCATCATATGGGCGACGCTTTTCGGCAAAATCCGGGGCGGCGGTATCGAACAGTTTGGGCAGCCGCCGTTCCAAGCCCTTGCGCGATTCGGCGGCTAGAAACTCCTCGATGCTCATGCCCTCGGGCACCGGATAGTCGGGCAGATAATTCTTGCCCAGGGTCAGTTCAAGATTGCAACGCTGGGCAATGGCCAGGGTATTTTCCAGCGCTTCGGGGATATCCTCGAACAGCGCACACATTTCTTTTGCGCTGCGCAGATATTGCTGTTCCGAGTAATCGTGGGGGCGGCGGGGATCATCCAGCACCCGGCCCTGGTTGATACAGACCCGCGCTTCGTGCGCCTCGAACTCCGACGCTTTGAGAAAACGCACATCGTTGCTGGCCACCACTGGCACATCCATCTCGATCGCCAGCGCCACCGCCGCATGCAGGTAGTCTTCCTCATTCTCCCGCCCGGTGCGTTGCAGCTCCAGATAAAAACTGTCCGGAAACAGTGCCTGCCATCTAAGCAGCGCCGCTTTCGCCACCGCAAGATTGCCCGACAGTAGCGCCAGCCCCACATCTCCCTCACGCCCGGCAGACAGCGCAATCAGGCCATCCGTGCAGCCCACCAGCCAGTCCCGTTGCAACATAGGCCGCCCCAGGTGCTGACCTTCGATATAGGCGCGGGAAATCAGGCGCGACAGATTGAGATAACCGCTTCGATCCTTACACAGCAACACCAGCCTGTCTGGCTGACTCGGCTCCTGCTCATTATGCAGCCAGACATCCACCCCGATAATGGGCTTGATACCGGCCGCCATCGCCGCCGTGTAGAATTTCACCATCGCAAACAGATTACTCTGATCGGTCATCGCCACCGCCGACATCCCCGCCTCGGCCACGGCCTTCATCAGGGGCTTAACCCGGACAATGCCGTCAACCAGCGAGTATTCAGTATGCAGACGAAGGTGAACGAAAGAGAGAGACATAGGGCAAGAGTCTCAGCCTAAACTGCGATCAGTTCAAGTCTTGACAGGTTGTTTCGGATGAGAGATGGACAAAAATTATTGCCGAAAACGGCGGATGCGCAAAGGAGATTTCTGAAATTTTTTGCGCGCCTTTAAATCTGTACCTTTATGGAATATACTTAATAAGGTGTTACCGAGGTATTACCATGAAAACCATCACTGTAAAAGCTGACCATGAGTTTGACGCGATGCTCAATCAGTTGGCATCGCGTTTACATACTACCAAGAGCCGTATAATTCGGGATGCGGTACGTAATTATCTTAAGTACCTTGACCGCGAATCACTTCGACAGCAGATTCGGGATGCATCACTCAAAACCCGGGAGCAAGCAAAACAACTGTCAATAGATCTCGAAGCCGGAAATGGCGATGGCCTTTAAACGCGGCGCTATTTATCTGGCTAATTTCAATCCATCAAAAGGTAACGAGCCAGGTAAAATTCGCCCCTGTGTTGTTATGCAAAGTGATTTGCTGAATGAGGTCGGGCACCCCAGTACCACAGTGTTGCCATTGACCACTCAGTTAATTGATGATGCTGCACCTCTACGTTATCGAATTAAAGCGCGTGATAAGCTGCATACTGATTCTGACCTGATGCTGGATCAAACAAGAACCATTGATAACCGGCGAATAACAAGTGATTTGCTCACAGCACTTACCCAGACCGAGCTTTTTGAAATTGAGGTGTTGTGGCAAACGGTATTAGGACCTTAGAAATGATTTTCTGTGTATTTTACAGAAAATTATTTCGTGAAGGTACTTATCTTGTGGTTTATCCAGGTTAGGACTGGATTGATTCAACCGGCAGAAAAACCGCAGCCCTACATTTTCCATTCACGGTCGAATTCATTGAACTGTGTTTTGAGGAACTCCATCTGATCGCCGAGGATGCGGCGATTGCGCAACACCAGATACTCCGCCACGTTGGGCACGTAGGGAATGGCCAGCAAGGGCATGCTGGCCTCTTCCGGTGTCTTGCTGCCCTTGCGGGTATTGCAGCGCTTGCAGGCCGTGACGACATTGAGCCAGTGATTTTTCCCCCCACGGGAAATCGGTTTGACATGATCGCGAGTTAATTGAGAAACCCTGTGGCTCTTGCCGCAATAGAGACAAAGGTGGTGATCACGCCGAAACAGTTCGAGGTTATTCAGGGGGGGTGCCAGATAGCGCAGACGACGCCGGTTTTCACCTTTAACGGCAATAATAGAGTTGATCTCAATCGTGCTGACCTCACCAGTCAGACGGCTGACCCCTCCATGCAGAAAAAACTTGTATTCCCCCGCCGTCCAGGCCACGCGCTCGCTCGCGTACAGGCAGACCGCCTCCTGCCAGGGAATCCAGTTTATCGGCTGTCCGGTTATATCCAGTCTCAATATCAAAGGCAAGCTCATGCTGTTCTCATATCTGTGATAGAAGCGTAACGGCAACGGCGAAAAACCACCCCGTCGCAAGCGGGCGGGGTATTAATCTGTAACGTACTGATGGGTTTCCCCTCTGGACTTCGCGCTTCGCTCTACCCATCCTACCGTTTTTCGTGACAAGCCACGGGGAATTAAAACCAAAGAGATTAACCCCGAAGAGATCCCACTTTATTGTTATGTGCGGAAAAATTTCTCCTCGCTATCTGTATCTTGCTATATATAACGCGATTTTCTTATTAAAACAAATGCCTGTGAAAGGACAGTGACATACTGACAAAACAAGGTTGAGAGCACGTCTGCCTCAGGCCAGCAGTCTTTTGACCGGCCTAAAACTGCGCCGATGAATGCGGCTCACCCCCAACTCCTGTAAGGCTGCGATATGCATTTTAGTGGGATACCCCTTGTGTCGGGCCAGACCATAACCAGGATAGTGCGTATCCAGCTCCACCATTTCCTGATCTCGCGCCACCTTGGCAATAATCGAAGCGGCGCTAATGACTTCCACTGTAGCATCACCCCCGATAATTGCTTCAGCCGGGCAATCCAGCGGCGGACAGCGATTGCCATCAATCAGCGCCCGATGGGGCGGCGGATGCAGTTGCGCCACGGCCCGTTTCATCGCCAACAGACTGGCCTGAAGAATATTGATGGTATCGATTTCCTCCACTTCGGCGCGTCCCAGCGCCCAGGCCAGTGCCTTTTCTCGGATTTCAAGCGCCAGGCGTTCGCGTTTTTTCTCGCTGATTTTTTTGGAGTCCACCAACCCTTCAATAGGCCGATTCGGATCCAGAATCACCGCCGCCGCCACTACCGGCCCGGCCAGCGGGCCACGCCCCACTTCATCCACCCCGGCAACCCGCTCATCTATTATCAAAGTCTCCACACTGACTCCTTTATCGATCAGTGCAAAAGCTTACCGCAAAATGCGCGCGCTCCCAAACCCGTTGCGGATCTTGTCTTGTACAGTAACCCTGGATGTATCGTTGATTTATCGGTGTCAGAGTGAGAAAATTCCGGTTCTTTTGAAACCGATCCATTATACACAACTCAACCATAACAAAATCCCCATCATGACAAAACTAAGAACCGCCGTAATCGGCGTCGGCTACCTGGGCAAGTTTCACGCCCAAAAATATGCTTCCCTGGATGCGTCACAACTCATCGCAGTTTGCGACACCAATCAGGAGGTTGCCAAAGGCATTGCCGATGAACATGGCATCGGGGTAACCCATGACTATCATGATCTGCCTGGCAAGGTGGATGCAGTCAGTATTGTGGTTCCCACCCAGAAGCATTACGAGGTGGCGAGTTTTTTTCTGCAAAACAATATTCATGTCTTGCTGGAAAAGCCCATCACGTCCACCGTGGAAGAAGCGACCAAACTGGTGACGCTGGCCAAAGCCAATAATCTGGTTTTCCAGATTGGTCACCTGGAGCGTTTCAACCCGGCAATCATAGCACTGGAAGATATCCTTAAACAGCCCCTGTTCATTGAATCACACCGTATTGCACCGTTCAATCCACGCGGCGCCGATGTTAATGTGGTGTTGGATCTCATGATTCATGATATCGACATTATCCTCGATTTTGTTTCCTCACCGGTTAAACACATCAGCACCAATGGTGTGCAGGTCCTGTCGCAGGATATCGATATCGCCAACGCCCGCATCGAATTTGAAAGCGGCTGTGTCGCCAATGTCACCTCAAGCCGTGTCAGCGTAAAAAGCGAACGTAAGATGCGCCTGTTCCAGCAGGATGCCTATATCTCCATCGACTTCCAGGACAAAAAACTGGCCGTCTACCGCAAGGGCAGCGGCGAAATGTTTCCGGGGATTTCCGACGTTAACAGTGAGGAATGCACCTTCGAACAGGGGGATGCCCTGTTAAGCGAAATCAGTTCATTCCTTGACTGCATCCGCAACAACAAAGAACCGGTTGTCAGTGGTCAGGCCGGTCTGCGCGCCCTGGAAACCGCTATCGAAATTACCCGGCTGCTTAACCTGCAATAAACCGGGCAACCGCTCAAACAAACCAACGCACTCACGAGGCATTTAATTTATGATCCCAATGGTCGATCTCAAGGGTCAGTATCACACACTTAAAGATGAAATCCAGACAGCCCTGGCCGAAACCTTTGACAATTCCCATTTTATTCTCGGCCCCAACGTGCAGGCCTTTGAAAAAGAGGCCGCCGACTATCTCGGCGTCAAGCATGCTGTCAGTTGTGCCTCGGGCACCGATGCCCTGCATCTGGCCCTGCTCGCCGCTGATATCGGCAAGGGCGATGAGGTCATCACCACCGCCTTTACCTTTATCGCCACAGCGGAAGCTATCGACTATGTCGGCGCCACGCCTGTGTTTGTCGATATTCAAGCCGACACCTTCAATATTGATCCCGCTAAAATCGAAGCCGCGATTACCGATAAAACCCGCGCCATTATCCCGGTACACCTGTTCGGCCAACCGGCCGACATGAATGCGATCATGGCAATTGCAAAAAAACACGGACTCAAGGTCATTGAAGACTGCGCCCAGTCCTTTGGCGCAGGTATTGATGGCCGCATGACGGGCGGTATCGGTATTGCCGGTTGCCACAGTTTTTTTCCCAGTAAAAATCTGGGCTGCTACGGCGATGGTGGTATGGTCACCACCAACGATGATAATGTTGCCGCGCAGTTAAAAATACTGCGCAACCACGGCAGCAGCGAGCGTTACCATCATGACATTATCGGCTATAACAGCCGACTTGACGAAATTCAGGCGGTGATCCTGCGCATCAAACTCAAACGTATGAAAAGCTATAATGAAGGCCGCCGCCGCGCCGCGCATCAATACAGTAGTTTGCTGCAAAATCTGGTTACACCGCCGCACGAAGACGGCAAGGGTGAGCATATCTATCATCAGTACACCCTGCTCAGCGATAAGCGTGATGCCATTATGCAAAAACTGCTCGATGCCCAGATCGGCTGCGCTATTTATTACCCCATTCCCCTGCACAAACAGAAAGTGTTTGCCGAACTCTGCGCCGATGTCAGTCTGCCAGTGACCGAGGATGTAGTAAATCATTGTCTGTCACTGCCTGTCTTTCCTGAACTCAGCGATGAGCAGGTGAAAGAAATTGTCAGCGTCATCGAATCAGCACTTTAGGCAAACATCCTTCGACTTCGCTCAGGACGAACGGATGATTTTATGACGACTAAAAACATCACCGTTCATGCTCAGAATGAACGGGTAATTTTATGACCTTTAAAAACATCACCGTTCGTGCTCAGAACAACGGGTAATTTTATGACGATTAAAAACATTACCGTTCGTGCTGAGCTTGTCGAAGCACTGTTTGGAATTAGACAGGATTTCTTCAGGTGAAAACCATGCGCGTCATGATCATTGCCGGCGAAGCCTCCGGCGATCAGCATTCTTCCCGTCTGGTTGAGGCCGTGCATGCCATCGATCCTGCGGTAGAATTTTTTGGTATCGGCGGCGAATGCATGCGCCGGGCCGGGGTGGATATCCAGGTGGACTCAGCCGAAATGGCGGTCGTGGGCCTGATTGAGATCTGGGCGCACCGCAAGGTCATCTTCGGCGCACTGGACAAAATGCGCGAAATCCTGAAAACCGATCCGCCCGATCTGCTGTTTCTTACCGACTATCCCGAGTTCAATCTGCGCCTGGCCAAAACCGCCAAGCAGCTTGGTATCAAAGTCCTGTTCTATATCAGCCCACAAATTTGGGCCTGGCGTCAGTGGCGAGTCAAAAGAATTCGCAAACGGGTGGACATGATGGCCGTCATCTTCCCCTTCGAGCTGGAGTTCTATCACCGGCACCATGTCCCAGTGCGCTTTGTCGGCCATCCGCTGGCCGATGAAGTTCATGCCAGCGCCGAACGGGACCATCTCTGTGTTGAATTTGGACTGGATGCACAGCAACCGGTGGTTGGTCTGTTTCCCGGCAGTCGGCAAAGTGAAGTCAAACGCCTGATGCCCATCATTATTGAAACCGCGAAACGACTGAAACAACAAAATCCGAAAATTCAATTCCTGCTGCCCATCGCCTCGACGCTCAAACGCGCGAGCTTCAGCCCCTACCTTGATGCCGGCACGCCCGCTATCACGATGCTGGAGAATCGCAGTTACGATATCATGGCCGCCTGTAACGCCATCATCACGGTTTCCGGTACGGTAACACTTGAAATTGCCTTAATCGGCACACCGATGGTCATCATCAATCGCATTTCCAGCCTCTCCTACCTTATCGCTAAACGGATGGTTAAGGTCGATCACATCGGTCTCTGTAACATCGTCGCCGGTAAACGCATGGTTCCCGAACTGATTCAATATGAAGCCAAAGTTGAAAAAATCGGCGCTGAAATTATGAGGATGCTGAACCAGGCTGATTACAGCCAGTCAATCAAAAATGAATTACAGAAAGTAAGATCAAAGTTGAGTTCAGAGGACGAAGTAACTAATCTTGCCGAATTGACAATGGAATTAATAAACAACCCCGCAACAAGCTGACGGGGTATTAAGCTGTGCATGCTGATGGGTTTCCCTTCGCTCTACCCATCCTACTGTTTTTCGCTGCAAGCAGCGGGGAATTAAACCCGGAGAGAATAAACAACCACTCAGCGTAAAATCCCACGGCAGGACTTTTCAATAAATTCGACAAACAGCCGCACGTCTTCAATCTTTTCTGCTGCTGCACTTAACCGTGATAGTGCCTCTTCGGCTGTCAGCCCGGAACGATAAACGGTTTTATAGGCATCCCGTAGTTCCCGAATAAGATCGCTGGAATAACCATGCCGTTTCAGTCCTTCAATATTGAGTCCATGAGGGTGCGCAGGATTTCCATTGACCAGAGTATAGGGCGTGACATCTTTACCAATAGCGCTGGCCATGCCGCAGAAAGCGTGCATACCGATATGACAGAACTGATGTATCAGTGTAAAGCCGCCCAGGACAGCGTAGTCGTCCACCTGCACATGTCCCGCCAGAGAGGCACCGTTGGAAAAAACAGTATGATTGGCAATGATGCAGTCATGCGCAATATGGATATAAGCCATCAACCAGTTATCATCACCGATTGAGGTTATACCCCCGCCATCTTCAGTACCACGATGAATGGTGACAAATTCGCGGATGGTGTTGCCATCGCCGATGGCAAGTTTTGAATCTTCACCGTGAAATTTTTTATCCTGTGGCGCCTCGCCAATGGAGGCAAACTGAAAAATACGGTTGTTGCGGCCGATTGTCGTTGGGCCATTGATGACAACATGAGGGCCAATCCAGCTTCCTTCGCCTATTTCAACATTTGCACCGATAACAGAAAAAGGTCCGACACTGACATCCTTTGCCAGAACCGCATCAGAATCAATGATGGCGCGCGGATCGATACTCATCAGATCTCCCGCTCAGCGCATGTGATGTCAGCCGTGCAGGCAAGCTGACCTTCCACCGTTGCCTGGGTTGCAAATTTCCAGATCCCGCGTCGTTCCTTGATAAAATCAATCCGCAACTGTAACTGATCGCCCGGCTCGATCTGGCGTTTGAAACGAGCGCGATCAATGCCGGCAAGATAAAAAAGGCTGTTGCCGTCGTTTGCCCGTCCTGTGCTGACAGCCGCAAGGATGGCCGTCGCCTGAGCCATACACTCGGTAATGAGAACACCCGGCATTACCGGACGCTGGGGAAAGTGGCCGTTGAAATGCGGTTCGTTATAAGAAACATTCTTGAGCGCCAGAAGATACTCACCGGCTTTGTAATCCAGAACCCGATCGATTAACAGAAAGGGGTAACGATGAGGCAGGTACTTCAGTATTTCATTAATATCCATTGAATTCACAGACGCTCTCTCCGAAGGTGTTTTTATTTTGCAAAAATATTTCGCGTGGGCGACCGAAGGAAATACCTGTAGCGCACAAAAAACGTGCCCACCTCATGGGGCTGGTCGAAGCATTCGTGATGAACCTTGTTCGACAAGGCTCAGGAATTCAGGGCGAACCCTTCGACCAGCTCAGGGCGAACGGTATTAATCAGTATTATTAATCGTTGCATAAGTATTCGCATGTATTTTATCCCCTCACCCCCATCCGCTCCCAGAGGGAGAGGGGGCTATAGTGCAAATACTTATGCAACAATTAATACCTGAAAATTATCAGGCCTACTTGCTTAGGCGTTTCTCGCTCAGGCGTTTAATGACCTTGTCGGTGATGTCTACGCGTTTACTGGCAAACATCACGCTGTCACCAAGAATAACATCATACTTTTCTTCTTTTGCCAACGACACAATCGCTTCATACACTTTCTGCTGAAGGTCATTCAATTCTTCATTTCGACGCAGATTCAGATCCTCATTGAACTCTTCCCTGGCTCGCTTGAGATCCCGTTTCATAGTAAGGAGTTTACGCTCCCTTTTTCTTCTCACTATTTCACTCATGACGGCAGAGTCACGATTCATTTTGTCTTCCAGTTTTTTTAATGTCTTTTGCATGAGCACAATTTTTTTATCGCGTGGTGCAAATTCAGATTGCAGTTTTATGCGCGCCCGTTCAGCCTGCGGTGCTTCCTTCAAAACCCGTGCGCTGTTAACAAAACCAATTTTAATTTCCTGTGCAGACGCATTAAGCGACAGAAAAAAAGTGAACGTTAATAATAATAGTCTTCTGCTAAATGATCGTCTGTTCAACATTAATAGGACTCTCTTGTGTTTTCATACCCGTGCATCCATTTGAAAATAGCGTTTAAAACGGTGATCCCATGGTGAACTGGAAAGTCTGAAGCCGATCACTCGGCTGATTATTCAATGGAACCGCATAACTGAAGCGCATGGCGCCCACGGGTGCCAGCCATAAAAACGCCACACCGACTGACTGCCGGAGTCCCTTGAATTCTACTTTATCCTGGGCCGCAAACACATTACCGATATCGAAGAAGACGCTGATCCGGGTTGAGGCCGACTTCTCGGTAAACGGGTTCGGCAAAATCAGTTCAATATTGCCGACAAATTTCTTGTCGCCACCGACAGTATAATTGGTCCGGGGATCCAGCGGTCCCAGTGAGTTACTTTGATAACCGCGCACCGAGTTACTGCCACCGGCATAGTAACGTTGGAACGGCGGCAGAGAACTGGTATTGCCATAACCTTTAGCATACCCCACCACACCCTTGAGCATCAGCGTGACCTTCTTGCCCAGGGCAATATACTGCACATGCCGCAAGTTCAGTTTGTAATATTGCAGATCACTGCCGGGTAGCGTCACATCCGCCCCCGCCCGGGTATAGGCGCCGGCTGTTGGCAATATCCGACGATTCCTTCGGTCACGCAACCAGGATACACCGGCATTGTAAGTGGTATAGACATTACCATTTTTATTAATAAAATCAAGTATATCCTGTGCGGTATAGGTCGAATTCGAAAATAAGCCGGTACTATCATAACCCACGGTGAACAGCGAACGATCGGTTTCATTCAGCGGCAGGCCATAACTGACTGATAATCCGTGGCTTTCTGTTAGATAGTTGGTGACATAGATTCTGGAGGTGTCCAGTTTGCGATAATAAACCCTGAAACCCCGGCTGATACCATCCGGGGTATAGTAAGGATCGGTATAATTCAGGCTGATATTAGAACTGACGGTACTCCTGTCGATCGAGATTCCAACCTGCTTGCCGGTACCGACAAAGTTCTGCTGGGTAATGGCCATATTAATCATGGCGCCCTGGCTGTCGGAATAACCCAGGCCAGCGGTTAGGTTGCCCGTCGGCCGCTCGGACACGCTAAAGTTGACATCGACCTGATCCGTCGTACCCGGCACTGAAGGCGTTTCAACATTCACCTTGTCGAAGAAACCCAGCCGGTTAAGGCGCGTGCGTGAAGTCGAAACCAGTTTGGTTGACATCCAGTCCCCTTCCATCTGTCGAACTTCGCGTCGGATCACTTCATCCTTCGACTTGCTGTTCCCCCTAATGTTGACCCTGCGCACATATACCCGCCGTCCCGGATCGATAAAAATGGTCAACCCAACCGTGCGCGTATCCTTGTCCACATCCGGCACAATATTAACATTCGCAAACGCATAACCTTTTTCCGCCAGACGATTGGAAATACGTTCACTGGTATCGAGGCTTTTCCGGCGGGAAAAAATATCATCGTCCTTCAAACTGACCAGTGGCCACAGTTCCTTTTCAGGAACAATCAGATCACCGGCAAGTTTGACACTGCGGATCTTGAACTCGTTACCTTCGCTCAGGTTGATGGTGATATAGACTTCATCTTTATCCGGTGTAAGCGAAACCTGGGTAGAATCAATTTTGAAATTAATATAGCCGCGATCCAGATACCACGATTTAATGGTTTCCAGATCCGCACCCAGCAATTGTTTGGAATATTTGTTGCGCCCACCGAATAGCGAGTCTTCCCCCAGCTTCATGTGCTTGAGTAAGGTTTGACTGCTGAAATGCTTATTACCGGTAATGGTGATCGCTGCAATCTCGGCCGGTTCACCTTCGGCAATTTTAATCGTCACATCCACCCGGTTGCGTTCGAGCTGTTCCGTTTTTGCGGTAACCTTGACCCCGTATTTACCAAGACTATAATATTGGCGTTTAAGTTCCTGCTCGATTTTGTCCAGCAGTGACCGATCCAGCACCCGGCCCCTGGCCAGACCCAGCTGCTTCAATGAGGTTTTAAGCTGATCCGTGCTAATATCCGAGTTACCTTCAAACTTGATGTTCGCAATCGCTGCGCGTTCTGCGACGAAGACCACAAGGACATTGCCGTCACGTTCAAGCCGGACATCCTTGAAATAGCCGCTTTTGTAAAGTCGGCGAATGGCCTGGATGCCCAGTTTCTCATTCAACGTGTCGCCAATCTTGATCGGCAGATAGTTAAACACCGTTCCCACGGTGATTCGCTGCAACCCTTCAAGTCGAATATCTTTAATGACAAAGGGATTGTAGGCAAAGGCAAGCTTCCCCACAAAACAACTTATTAACGTCAAGGCAAGCTTTTTTTTCATTAAACACTTAACTTCCAGTTCTTAATTGAGCAGGCGCACAATATCATTGTACATGGCCAGACTCATTAACAATACCAGCGCCGCAACACCGATTTGTTGACCAATAATTTCTGTTTTTTCGGAAACCGGACTCCCCTTGATGGCTTCAACCAGATAGAACATCAGGTGCCCACCGTCCAGCACCGGCACCGGCAACAGGTTTAAAATACTCAGGCTAATGCTGACAATGGCGAGAAAACCAAGAAACCGGGCCAGACCGGCGCTGGCAGACTGGCCTGCATATATCGCAATATTCAGGGGACCACTCAGATTTTTTACCGAGATCTTACCGCTAACAATCTTGCCCAGCATTTTCAGCGTTAGCCAGGCATCGCTCCAGGACTTGTCCCAGGCATGCGCCGCAGCAGCCAATACACCATAATGATACAGGACTCTGTTTGCATCACTCACATAAGGTCCGATACCCAACCTGCCAATCGTCTTGCCATTATACTTTGCTGACATGGTATGAACAGGAATGTCCATCTCATCACCATCGCGTTCAATCCGCAATAGCAGATCCTGATCCGGCCGCGCACTGACAATTTTGACCAGTTCCATCCAGCTATTAACAGCTTTATCACCAATGCGAAGGATGTGATCTCTTTTCTGCAACCCTGCTTTTGCTGCTGCCGAATCTTTTATCACCCGGCCTACTATCGATTTTAATGGTTCATGCCAGGGGCTAAAACCGAGAATCTCGAACAACTTGCCCGGCTCCAGCTCCTGCTCGCTATTCGACAGATTCAGTTCAGTGCTAAAGATCTGACCCTCTTTGTTCTCCAGGGTCATTTTTACACTATCCCGATCCACCATGGCCGGTAACAGGGTTTCCAGCGCCACATCCCAGATCGGAGTTTGTTTGCCATCAATGGTCAGAATTTTCTGTCCGGACGCCAATCCCGCCTGTGCAGCCGGTGTGCCCTCTTTCACTTTACCAATAATCGGTGAAAAGCCCTGAATACCAATGATAAACATCATCCAGTAGGCGAAAATAGCAAAAATAAAATTGAAGGCCGGGCCGGCGAAAACAATGGCGAAGCGAGTGCGCAGAGACTGGTGATCAAAGGCTCGGTGCGCCTCCGCCTCGGGCACATCACCTTCATGACCGTCCAGCATTTTCACATAACCGCCCAATGGCAAGCTGGCAATCGTAAACTCAGTCTGATCTTTACCGAAGGTTTTTTTCCACAATGGTTTACCAAAACCGATAGAGAAGCGCAGGATTTTTACCCCGAGTCGGCGCGCCACCCAGAAATGACCAAACTCATGAACGGCCACCAGCAGGCTGATGGCGATCAGAAATGCGCCTAAATTATATAAAATATCAAACATCGCTAACCTGTTTTCTTATCCTGCCAGTAATAGTCTGCCAGCCGCATCCCGCGCCCGGGCATCGTCTTCAAGAACCACCTGCAACGATCCGGCTTCCTGTGCGCTTACCGTTTGCATAACCTTCTCAACCAGCGTGGCAATAGCCGTGAACGCAAGCCGCTGTTCCAGAAAGGCCTGTACGGCCACTTCATTGGCTGCATTCAATATCGCGGGCATCGTGCCCCCTGTGCGAATGGCCTCCTGGGCAAGCCGCAAACAGGGAAACCGGTCATAGTCCGGTTTCTGAAACTCCAGCTTTACACCGGAAAAAAGATCCAGGCGCTCAACGCCTGATTCCATGCGCTGTGGCCAGGCCAAAGCATGGGCGATCGGAGTACGCATATCAGGCATGCCCATTTGCGCCAGCACCGAGCCATCAACATATTCCACCATGGAATGAATAATACTTTGTGGGTGCACTACAATTTCAACATTATCCGGCGAGGTATCAAACAGCCAGCAAGCCTCAATCAGTTCCAGACCCTTGTTCATCATGGTCGCTGAATCCACCGAAATCTTGCGCCCCATACTCCAGTTAGGATGCGCGCAGGCCTGATCCGGCGTCACCCTGTCCAGTTCATCAAGCGGCGTTTTTCTAAACGGCCCGCCTGAGCCCGTAAGCAGAATTTTCCGCACGCCTGTCGCCGCCAGACCCTCGCGATAGTTTTCCGGCATGCTTTGAAAAATAGCGTTGTGTTCGCTGTCGATGGGCAGCAGCTCGGCCCCGCTTTTATGTACCGCATCCATAAAAAGACGCCCGGACATCACCAGCACTTCCTTGTTAGCCAGCAATACCCGCTTACCTGCTTCTGCGGCTGCCAGGGTGGGCAACAATCCCGCCCCGCCGACGATAGCCGCCATAACATAATCCACCCGCGCCAGACTGGCGACCTCGATCAATCCCGCCAGTCCCTGCCGAACCCGGGTTGCCAGACCCGCCTGTTTTATTTTTTGCTCCAACCGCTCGGCCGCATCCTCATCCACCATCACGGCAAATTCCGGCTGCACGGCCTGACACTGCTGAAATAACCGCTCGACCTGGGTATTCGCCGTCAATGCGATAACCTGAAAACGTTCTTTCTGCTGCGCGAGTACGTCCAGCGTACTGACGCCAATGGAACCGGTAGAACCCAGAATAGTGACGCCTGTCATACCTTTCCCAAAATTAACAACAGCCCGCCAAGAAAAAAAGGCGCCGCAGAAGTGAGACTGTCGATTCGATCCAGTACGCCACCATGCCCCGGCAGTAAAACGCCACTATCTTTTAGATTCACCTGCCGCTTGAACAGGCTTTCGGTCAAATCGCCTGCAATAGAAATAGCGGTCACGACAACAGCCAGAATGACAAATTCCAGCAGGGGTAGTTCAAAATAAAATGCGCCACCGATCGCCAACAGGGTAGCCGCCAGTATGGCGCCCGCCACCCCCTCCCAGCTTTTTCCGGGACTCACCTTTGGGAGTAATTTTCGTCTGCCCCACTGGCGACCGGAAAAATAGGCTGCGCTGTCTGCCGACCAGATGAGCAACAGCAACAGCAATACATAGGCCGGGCCGAATGCGGGCGCCGATCGCAGAGTAATGAGCGCCATAAAGGGCGGAAGCAACAAGACAAAACCCACCAGCGCCTTAATGAGTTGATGGCCGCGCAAATAATCCTGGCCTCGGGAATAAGCCAGTATCAACACTACGGCACATAACCACCAGCACAGAGATAAAGCCAAAACAAATAGAATCAGACCCGGATCATTATATTTCCAGAGCAGGTACAGGCCTATGCCAAACAGCAGTAGATAGACAAACCGGAGAAGGGGATTTTTGATCTCACAGATCCGGGTCCATTCCCATGCGCCCAACATGACAAACAAAGCCAGCAAAACCGCAAAACCCGCAACAGGTAATTTAAAGATCCCCCAGATTATAAGCGGGATGAGGATAGCGGCAGTAAGGAAACGCTGCTTAAGCATTACGCAGCTTTTCTATCTGGTCACCCGTGTGGCCAAAACGGCGCTGGCGTCCGGCGAATGATGACAGGGCCTTGTCGAACTCACTGCGATCGAAGACCGGCCAGAGGGTATCGGTAAAATACAGCTCGGTATAGGCCAGTTGCCAGATGAGAAAATTACTGATGCGCTGTTCACCGCCCGTACGAATAAAGAGATCCGGATCGGGCAGGCCGCTCATGGAGAGTTCGGCTTCGATCATTTCATCCGTAATTGCCGAAGCCTGTATTTCCCCATCGACCGCTTTAGCCGCCAGTTTCTGTACCGCCTGCATGATATCCCACTTGCCGCCGTAGTTAGCTGCCACATTCAAGAGCAGACCATCATTATCAGCCGTCAGCGCTTCAGCGTTGACGATACGTTTCTGGATACGTTCAGGGAAGGCGCTATGGTCGCCAATGACTCGCAACTTGATATTATTACGATGCAATTTTTTAACTTCCCGATCCAGCGCGATAAAAAACAGATCCATCAGCAGACCCACTTCCTTTGCCGGCCGTCGCCAGTTTTCACTGGAAAATGCAAATAAGGTCAGAACTTCGATTTCAAGTTCCCGGCAAGCCTTGACTATTTCACGCACGGTTTCCACACCACGACGATGTCCGATAATACGGGTTTTCTTTTGTGCCTTGGCCCATCGACCATTGCCATCCATAATGATAGCCACATGGCGTGGAAGTTTACTACCTACATCAATCGCACCAGGATCATTCTTATGCATGACTTGATCGCAGAATAAACGATGGGTTTCGCTCCGCTCTACCCATCCTACTCTTTATATCCTCTTGCAAAATGGGCAGAGTGAAATGAAATCCATCAATTTTTATACTCTCTGGCAGGATGGATAGAGCAGATCGCAAAGTCCAGCAGGAAAACCCATCAACATTTTTATGGTAAAAACAAAACACAGATTTTTTCACCCGATAAATCCCTCTCTTCAAATCTCCATCAAATCCTTTTCCTTGTCTTTTAGAAGCTCGTCAATGATAGCAACATAACGGTCCGTTATTTTCTGAACATCATCCTGTGCATGACGTTCTTCATCTTCGGTAATTTCCTTGTCTTTCTGTAGTGACTTGAAGTCACCCAGTACGTCACGGCGGATATTCCTCACAGCAACCCTGGCACCTTCCCCTTCATGGCGCACAATCTTGATCATATCCTTACGCCGTTCTTCCGTCAGCGGCGGTAAGGGCACACGAATCACTTCACCGGCAGTCATGGGATTCAGGCCCATATCGGAAGTCATGATCGCTTTTTCAATCGGCGCCACCATCTGTTTTTCCCAGGGAGTCACGGCCAGAGTACGTGCATCGGAAACAGAAATATTGGCTACCTGGCTCAGAGGAACCTGGGAGCCATAATAGTCCAGGGTAATATGATCCAACAAACTGGTATGTGCGCGCCCCGTTCTGATCTTGCTAAGATCATTCTTAAGCGCTTCGACACTTTTCCCCATCCGGGTTTCAGCATCTTTTTTTAATTCGTCAATCATGCATCGCCTCTGAATTAAACCTGTAGAATTCCCCGCCGCGAATTACTCGACCAGCGTCCCTACATTGTCACCCTGAATCATGCGTAGCAAGGCGCCTTCCTCATTCATATTATAAACGCGAATCGGTACTTTATTATCCCGGCACAGAACAATCGCCGTGGTATCCATAACCGCCAGTTTTTCTTCAATCACCTGATCGTAACCAAGGTGATCATAGCGAACAGCCGTCTCGTCCTTCATCGGATCAACGTTATAAACCCCATCTACTTTGGTGCCCTTGATAACCACGTCGGCGTTAATTTCAATGCCGCGCAAACTAGCTGCAGAATCTGTGGTAAAAAAAGGATTACCGGTACCCGCAGCAAAAACGACAACCCGGCCCTTTTCCAGGTGACGTACCGCACGGCGGCGAATGTAGTCTTCACAAACACTGTTAATGGAGAGGGCCGACATGACCCGCACTCGCAGCGCTTTCTGTTCCATGGCATCCTGCAGGGCAAGGGCATTGATGACCGTGGCCAGCATACCCATCTGGTCCGCCGAGGTTCTATCCATACCATTGGACGCCAGACTAACGCCACGAAAAATATTGCCCCCGCCGATAACCATGGCAACCTGCACGCCGGCATCCATCAGTGACCTGACCTCATCAGCAATGCGCGTGAGGATGGTCGGCGAAATGCCGAAATCCTGCTCACCCATCAGCGCTTCGCCACTGAGTTTTAACAGAATGCGTTTGTAGCGGATTAAACTTGCCATGTTTTGTCTCTGTCTTCTTTTATGAATACTAGTCTTAACGCTATTCATCCTTCGACAAGGCTCTCCTGAGCGAAGCCGAAGGACTCACCACGAACGTGATCTGTATAGTGGTCAGGAATTCGGCACCCTTAATTTAGCCTTTCATTTGCGCGGCAACTTCTTCGGCAAAGTTTTCGTTCTTCTTTTCAATACCTTCACCGACCTGGTAGCGAACAAACCCTGCAACACTGGCGCCGGCCTTATCGAGCAGTTGGGCGATGGTTTGATCCGGATCTTTGACGAAAGGCTGACCCAGCAGGGTCACTTCCTTGAGATATTTTTTAATCCGGCCGGTCACCATTTTCTCGACGATTTCCGGCGGCTTGCCGCTTTCGGCCGCCTGGGCGGCGAAAATGTCACGTTCTTTTTCTATCAGCGCCGGATCCACATCCGCTTCTGAAATGCAGCCCGGATTACTGGCGGCAATATGCATGGCGATATCTTTGCCCAGAATTTCATCGCCCCCGTCAAGATTCACCAACACGCCAATGCGTTCGCCATGTTTGTAGGCAGCAAGCTGCCCTTTGCTCTCAATAACATCGAAGCGGCGAACTGACATATTCTCACCCACTTTGGCGATCAGGTTTTTACGGCTATCCTCGACACTGACGCCATCGGCCAGCACCGTGGTCAGCAGGGCATCCAGATCGTCGGGTTTGTTATTTAATACGCACTGGGCTACCCCATTTACAAAATTTTTGAAATCATCGCCCTTGGTGACAAAGTCGGTTTCACAGTTGACTTCAACGATGGCGGCAAATTTGCCGGCGTCATCCATCTGGATTGATACCAGACCTTCAGCTGCAACCCGGCCGGCTTTCTTGTCTGCCTTGGCCATACCGGACTTGCGCATGTTTTCAATCGCAATATCGATATCGCCATCGGTTTCCACCAGCGCCTTCTTGCATTCCATCATACCCGCGCCTGTGCGTTCACGCAGTTCTTTAACCCGTGCAGCAGTAATTGCCATTTTCCATTCCTCTTAAAAACGTCGATCAGAACTATTTTCCCTCAAAGGGAGTAAGCACGTATTTATTCAAAAAGGGGGCTACGCCCCCTTTTATTTCCTGCCTTTGTTGCTAGTGTAGTGTCCTCGAACCTGCATCAATGTACCTGGCTGGGTACCTCGGCACTAACCGTTTCAGCTTCGGTTTCTTCAGCTTCTTCCACCGCAACAAACTCGTCCTTGCTGGTCTTGTCACCCATAGAATGGCTGGCGCGGCCATCGAGAATCGCAGCAGATACACCCTGGGCATACAGAGTGATGGAACGAATCGCATCATCGTTCCCAGGAATAATATAATCAATATTGTTCGGCGAGTGATTCGAATCCACCACGCCAATAACCGGAATGCCCAGTTTCACTGCTTCACTAACGGCAATGTGTTCATACCCGACATCAATCACAAACAGGGCGTCCGGCAAACCATTCATGTCCTTGATACCCCCCAGGCTGCGATCCAGTTTGATCATCTCACGGTTGAGCGTCAGAATTTCTTTTTTGTTCAAGCCTTCGGACTTACCGCCCACATTCATAGCTTCCAGCTCTTTCAGGCGATTGATGGACTGCTTGACCGTCTTGTAGTTTGTCAGCATACCGCCCAGCCAGCGGTGATTCACAAAGGGCATACCACAACGTTCGGCTTCTTCGCGAACAACATTCTGCGCAGAGCGCTTGGTGCCCACGAACAGGATTTTACCTTTTTTGCTCGCCAGGGAACCGATAAAATTTATGGCCTCATTGTACAGCGGCAACGTTTTTTCGAGGTTAATAATGTGGATTTTATTGCGTTCGCCAAAAATATAAGGCGCCATTTTGGGATTCCAGAAACGTGTCTGGTGGCCAAAGTGGACACCCGCTTCCAGCATCTGTCGCATGCTTACGTCAGTCATCGTCTTTCTCCTGCATTAGGGTTTTGCCTTCCATATACCCCATCAGCCAACCACCCGCCAGAGACTGTTCTCCAGATCAGGCAGCACCCGGGCCGATGTGTCGGTATATGTGCGGATTAACCCCGCATATTGCGGGGATTTGATTTTTCCAGTCCAGGGTAGAAATTTCCCCGCAACCGGATGTCACATTTCAGATTTGTTTGCTAAATCTGCGCGCGCTTTATACCATAAAGCGCTGGTCACAACAATGAAAACACCTGAAATCAGAGGAAATCAGCTCCCCACCCTGCGTAGAATCCGGCATTAAAGCTGACAGTCGCCAGCGACTGAGCCGGGTGGCTGAAGCATAAAAAATATGAGCGTCATTATTAAAACTACCGAAGAAATCGAAAAAATGCGCATTGCCGGCCGCCTCGCGGCAGACGTACTGGAAATGATCGAACCCCATGTCCAGGCCGGTATCACCACCAACGAGCTGGATCGCCTCTGTCATGACTACATCGTCAATGAACAACAGGCCATCCCGGCGCCGCTGAATTACCATGGTTTTCCTAAATCTATCTGCACCTCACTTAACCATGTGATCTGCCACGGCATTCCCAGCGACAAGAAGCTGAAAAACGGCGACAATATCAATATCGACATCACGATTATCAAGGATGGCTACCACGGCGACACCAGCAAGATGTTCCACGTCGGCCAGCCCTCCGTGCAGGCTCGGCGGCTGGCGAAAATCAGTTATGATTGTCTGCTAATGGGCATTGAACTGGTTCGCCCCGGGATCCAGCTCGGCGATATCGGCCACGCTATCCAGAAACACGCTGAAGCCCATCGTTATTCCGTCGTGCGCGAATACTGCGGCCACGGCATAGGCCAAGCCTTCCACGAAGAACCCCAGGTACTGCACTACGGCTCGCCAGGAACGGGCATCGTGCTTGAACCCGGCATGACCTTCACCATCGAACCCATGATCAATGCCGGCAAACGCCAGGTCAAGCTGCTCAAAGACGGCTGGACCGTAGTCACCCGTGATCATGCCCAGTCCGCCCAGTGGGAGCACACTGTTCTCGTCACCGCTGACGGTCATGAAGTCTTGACCCGCCGCCGCGAGGAAAATTTCTGAATGCACCGTAACCAGCAGCAAATCCACTCTTCCCGCCAGATTGTCACCGAACTCTTTGATATTAAAACCTTTGATCAGACGTTGGCACAGACTGACAGCCCCCTGCCCCTGTTTCGCCAAACCTTGAAAAAGGCCGCCAAAACCCTGACAGAACTATTCCTCGCCGGGCGCGTCGCCACCGAGCTGGTGCTGGCGCGGGCGCATCTGGTGGATTTGCTCATCGTCCGCGCCTGGCAGCTGTACTTTGACGCAGATGATCAGGACATCGCCCTGGTGGCCGTCGGCGGCTATGGCCGCCACGAACTGCACCCCGGCTCTGATATCGATGTAATGATCCTGCTGCGCGATTCCGACGAATCCTATAAAACGGCCATCGAAGGTTTTTTGCTGTTTCTCTGGGATATCGGCCTGGAAGTCGGCCACAGCGTACGCAATATTACCGAATGCGCCGAGGAAGCCGCCCGTGACATTACCGTCGCCACCAATTTGCAGGAATCCCGCCTGCTCACCGGTCCGCAAAACCTGTTCGTCGCCCAATGCGAACTCAATACGCCAGACCGGGTCTGGCCGGGACCCGATTATTTCCGGGTCAAACTGGAAGAGCAGAACGCCCGCCATCTGAAATATCACGAAACCGCCTACAACCTCGAACCCAATATCAAGGAGGGGCCGGGCGGCCTGCGTGATATTCAGATGATCGGTTGGGTAGCCAAGCGCCACTTTGGCGTCGACACTCTGCGTGAACTGGTGGAACACGCCTTTCTGACCGAGCAGGAATATAAAACCCTGCATGAAGGCCAGGTCTTCCTCTGGCAAATCCGCTTTGGCCTGCATGTGCTCACTGGCCGTCGCGAGGATCGTCTGCTATTTGATCACCAGCGCAGCCTGGCCCAACAGTTCGGCTATCGCGACCAATACAACCGGCTGGCGGTCGAACAATTCATGAAACAGTATTACATCACGGTCATGGAACTGAGCCGCCTGAATGAAATGCTGCTGCAACTGTTCAAGGAAGAAATTCTCTACGCCGATGACTCGGCGGAACCGGTGCTGTTGAACAAACGCTTCCAGTTACGCAAAGGCTTCATCGAAGCTTGCCATGAAGATACTTTTCGCCATTACCCCTTTGCGCTGCTGGAAATCTTTTTACTGATCCAGCAACATCCTCAAATCAAGGGCGTGCGCGCCAATACTATTCGGCTGATCCGCAACCACCGCTATCTGGTGGACGAAAATTTCCGTAATGATCTGCGCTGCCGCAGCCTGTTCATGGAAATATTCCGCCAGCGCCACGGCCTCACCCATGAGCTGCGGCGAATGAATCTCTACGGCATTCTCGCCGCCTACATTCCGGCTTTCAGTAATATCGTCGGCCAGATGCAGCACGATTTGTTTCATGCCTATACGGTTGATGAGCACACCTTGCGGCTGATCCGTAACCTGCGCCGCTTTACCGTCCCTGAATTTCAGCATGAATTTCCTCTGAGCAGTGAAATCATCGAAACCATCCCCAAACAGGAACTGTTATTACTGGCTGGACTGTTTCATGATATTGCCAAAGGCCGCGGCGGCAGCCACTCAGAGCTGGGCGCCATCGAGGCCGCAGAATTCTGCCAGCAGCATGAGCTGAGTCCGTATGATACGGATATCGTCGCCTGGCTGGTTAAAAACCATCTTCTCATGTCGACCACCGCCCAACGGCAGGACATCAGCGATCCCGACGTGGTGCACCAATTCGCCCGGCAGGTGGGCGATCTCCAGCATCTGAATTATCTTTACTTACTCACCGTCGCCGATATTCGCGCCACCAGTGATTCAGTCTGGAATGCCTGGAAAGACTCACTGCTGAAACAGCTTTATCATGCTACCCGCCGGACTCTGCGCCGCGGACTAAGCAACCCGTTACTGCATGCCGAACATGTCGCCAGAGTGCAGGAGCAAGCCTGTGAGCTGCTGAAAAGGGAAACCCTGAAAAAAGAAAATATCAAACAGCTATGGGCCGAACTGGGTGATGAATATTTTCTGCGTTATGACGCCGGTGAAATCAGCTGGCACACTCACGATATCCTGCACACCCACGAAGACGATCTGCCACTGATCCTGTGCCGTCGGGCCAGCCAGCGTGGCGGCACTGAAATTTTCATCTACACCCACAACCATCGAAACCTGTTCGCCACCATTACCCTGGTACTGGAACAGCAGGGCATGAACGTGGTGGATGCGCGTATATTTTCATCTTCCAGCGATTTTACCCTCGACACCTTTCTCATCCTGGGCGCCGACAACGAGCCGGTCAAGGATCAGGATGTTATCACCCAATTGCACACCATGTTGCAGCAAAAAATTCGCGCCAATGACGCCGAGATCAAACCTCTGGCGATCAATCTTCCACGCCAGGCAAAACATTTCAAGTTCGCCACCCGCATCCACCTTGAAACCGACGAACAGAACCAGCGCACCATTCTCAATATCACCGCCTATGATCGCCCCGGCCTGCTCTCACGTATCGCCACGGCCCTGAGCCAGTGCGAAATACAAATCCAGAACGCCCGTATCGCTACCTATGGCGAGCGCGCCGAAGATATATTCTTCATCAGCGATGCACAAAACCGGCCGGTGAATGATGAAAAACAGATCGCCTGCCTGAAGAAAAATATCCTGGAATTTCTGGAAGACTGACGGAATGTCACACAGTGTTGGGCTTCATTTCATTCAGCCCAACCTACATTTAGTTTCTGGCGTAGGTTGGGCTGAATAGGGTTTATGAAGCCCAACAAAATAACAGGCGGTCTTGCATTGCGAACATGATTTATTCAGTCTGTTTTTTAGCCGACAGGACTGCGGCCAGCATGACCAGCGCCCCGCCGATCCACTCCTGCAAGCTGATCACTTCACGGGTCAATAACTGTGATGATATGGCGCCGACAATAATCTCAAACAGCAAAATAATAGCCGAACGGTGAAGCGGCATATGCGACACACCATAAATCACGCTAAAGGTCATGATCGTAATCCCCAGCAAACCAATGATCGGCGCCGCCAGCAATGCCATCAACGAAGGTTGCCCTAACGGACTTGCGCTCACCAGCAATAGCAACAGCGCGACCAGCATTACCCCCAGCCAGCTGGTGGCCGTTCGGATCTGCAATGAGGTCGTCTGAGCCTTGCGCACCAGCGCATTGGTCAGCGCAAAACTGAACCCGGATGACAGCGCCAGCCAGTCGGCCGCCTCGGACTTAAACGGCATGCCCATTTGCGGATGCCATAACATAATCACCGCGCCACTCAACGCCACCATCAGCACCAGCAAGGTCGAGCGGTGAATCTTCTCACCCAGAAACCACCAGCCAATCAGGGTGGCCCAGACGGGCGACAGATAAAATAACAACAGCACGCGGACAATATTGCCATCCAGTACCGCCAGCACGAAAGCCACATTGCACCAGCCGCTGGCCAGCGCGAGTCCCGCCAGCAACCAGGGTGCCTGACTGAATTCATGATAACGACCGCGCAACAAATATAACAACAGCGGCAGGGTACCCGTATAAATCAGCAGGGTTGACCACAGCCCGGACAGCCCCGCCTGCTCCAGCAGGCGCAGGGGATACCAGAACAAACCCCACAGGGTCGCCGACAGCAGCAGGCTGAAAACGGGCGTCAGGGTGGATAAATTGGCGGGCTTTGAGGATTGCTTTATACTTTGCATCTTTTTTTCTGTCTCTATCTTTATTAAACCGGATCGATAAACCAGGCGCGCTGAACTCTACCATGAATCCCGATCTCGACAAGCTGCAACCCTATCCATTTGAAAAACTCGCCGCCCTCAAATCGGACATTCGCCCCGCGCTACAACAGGCGCACATCGCCCTGTCCATCGGCGAACCCCGGCATGCCGCGCCCGGCTTCGTCGCCGACATACTGGCGGATTCTTTTGACAGGCTTTCACATTACCCGCTGACCCGGGGCATGCCGGAACTGCGCCAGGCGATTGCCCACTGGCTGCAACAGCGTTTTAAACTGGCCTCCGATAGTCTTGATCCCGATAGCCAGATCCTGCCGGTCAACGGCACCCGTGAAGCGCTGTTCGCCTTTGCCCAGACGGTCGTCGATCGCACTGTGCCGGATCCGCGAGTGCTGATGCCCAATCCCTTCTATCAGATCTACGAAGGTGCCGCCCTGCTCGCCGGTGGTCAGCCTTTTTTTCTCAACTGCACCGAATCCAGCGGCTTGTTGCCCGACTTTGACGCCGTCGATGAAAATACCTGGAAGCATTGCCAGTTGCTGTATCTATGCTCGCCCGGCAATCCCACGGGGGCGGTCATCGGCATGCCCACCCTGCAAAAACTGATCGCCCTGGCGCAGGAATACGACTTCATCATTGCCGCCGACGAATGTTATTCAGAACTCTATTTCGATGAGCAGAATCCTCCCCCCGGCCTGCTGCAGGCCGCCCATGAGGCGGGTCACACGGATTTCAAACATTGCATGGTATTCCACAGTCTGTCCAAGCGATCCAATCTGCCCGGCCTGCGCTCCGGCTTCGTCGCCGGTGACGCCGGGGTGATCGCTCAATTTTTCAAATACCGGACCTACCACGGTTGCGCCATGCCGCTGACGCATCAAATTGCCAGCACTGCCGTGTGGGCGGATGAAATCCATGTGCAGGAAAACCGCCGCCTCTATCGGGAAAAGTTTGATGCCGTGCTGGATATCCTTGAGCCGGTCATGGCCGTCAAACGGCCCGATGCCTCCTTCTATCTCTGGGTCCAAACCCCCATTGATGACACCGACTTTGCCCGCGGGCTGTTTGCCCAGCAAAATGTCACGGTGCTGCCCGGCACCTATCTTTCACGCAACAACGCCCAGGGCAATCCGGGCGCCGGACGCATCCGCATGGCCCTGGTGGCAAAAATCGGCGAATGCGTCGAAGCCGCCCGGCGTATTCGATGCTACATCGAATCTCTCTAAATATTAATCGTTGCATAAGTATTTGCACCATAGCCCCCTCTCCCCCCGGGAGAGGGTTGGGGTGAGGGGATAAAATACATGCAAATACTTATGCAACGACTAATACAGTAAAGTAACCATTCAGCCAGGCATGTTGGGCTTCGCGTTGCTCAGCGCCAACCTACGAGATCCTCCTTCAGCATTGACATAAAACTGCATATTTTCTTCGCCCGGGATATAATCCCGGGCACTTTAAAAAACCTGAATCCGATCCTTTAATCCGATCAGGCCTGATTACCGGAGTGAGCCATGAGCGACATCAAAGAAATTATCGAAAGCGCCTTTGAAAACCGTGCTGAAATCACGCCGCGCAGCGTCGATACCATCGTCAGGGAAGCGGTTAACGACGCTATCAGCCAACTTGATAAGGGCGCACTCCGGGTTGCCGAAAAACAGGATACCGGCTGGGTGGTCAATGAATGGCTGAAAAAAGCCGTGCTGCTGTTCTTTCGCATCAACGACAACGAATTCATGAAAGGCGGCTTCACCAATTATTACGACAAGGTACCGGCCAAATATGCCGATTACAACTCACGTGAATTCCGCAACGAAGGCGTGCGTATTGTTCCCCCGGCCACTGTGCGCCAGGGCGCCTACATTGCCCCCGGCACGGTGCTCATGCCCTCCTATGTCAATATCGGCGCCTATGTGGATTCCGGCACCATGGTCGATACCTGGGCCACCGTGGGTTCCTGCGCTCAGATTGGCAAGAACGTACATCTGTCCGGCGGCGTCGGCATCGGCGGCGTGCTGGAACCCCTGCAGGCGGCGCCCACTATTATTGAAGATGGCTGTTTTATTGGCGCGCGTTCTGAAGTGGTCGAGGGCGTTATCGTTGAACAAGGCTCGGTCATTTCCATGGGCGTTTACATCGGCCAGAGCACTCGCATCTACAACCGCATGACAGACGAAGTCACCTATGGCCGCATTCCGGCAGGCTCGGTGGTGGTCTCCGGCAACCTGCCTTCAAAAGACGGAAAATACAGTCTCTACTGCGCCGTGATCGTCAAGCAGGTGGATGCCAAAACCCTGAGCAAAGTCGGCATCAACGAACTGTTGCGGGATATTTGAATACCTCAAACGATGTCCGACACTCTGACACTGGCGAAAACGCTGATACAACGACCCTCGGTCACGCCTGAAGACACCGGTTGCCAGTTACTGCTGGCCGAACGCCTGCAGGCTATCGGCTTTGAGATCGAGCCTCTGCGTTTTGGCGACGTAGACAATCTCTGGGCGCGGCGTGGAAACGCCCGTCCCCTGCTTTGTTTTGCCGGGCATACCGATGTGGTGCCCACCGGCCCGCAACACGAGTGGCGCTTCCCGCCTTTTTCTGCACAGGAACACGAAGGGCAGCTATATGGGCGCGGCAGCGCTGACATGAAAGGTTCAGTGGCCGCCTTCGTCACCGCCTGTGAACGTTTTATTGCCCGGCATCCCGATCATGCCGGTTCCATTGCCTTTCTCATTACCAGTGATGAAGAAGGACCCGCTAAAGACGGTACCGTGCGGGTTATCGAAACCCTGGAAAAACGCGGTGAGAAAATTGACTGGTGCCTGGTGGGCGAACCCTCCAGCACTGACAGGCTTGCCGATGTGATCAAAAACGGCCGCCGCGGATCGCTGGACGCGACACTCACCGTGCAAGGCATCCAGGGACATGTCGCCTACCCGCATCTGGCGCGCAATCCCGTGCATGCCTTTGCTCCTGCCTTGCTGCAACTCAGTACTGAAATCTGGGATCAGGGCAATGATCATTTTCCGCCCACCACCTTCCAGATCAGTAATATCAACGCCGGTGTCGGCGCTACCAATGTCATTCCCGGCAAACTGGAAGTCCGGTTCAACCTGCGTTTTTCAACCGAGTTGAATGAGCAGATCATTCGTAAACGCGTAGAAGCCATTCTCAATCAGCATGCGCTGGACTATGAGATCGACTGGCAACTCTCCGGCAATCCCTTCCTCACCGCTGAAGGCGAGCTGGTAGACGCCATTCGTCAGGCAGTAAAAAGCGTCTGTGGTTATGAAACCCAACTGTCCACTGCCGGCGGTACCTCCGATGGTCGTTTTATCGCCCCCACCGGCGCACAGGTCGTCGAGCTGGGACCGCTCAATGCCACCATCCATCAAGTCGACGAGTACGTCAGTATTGCCGATCTGCACAGGCTGTCGGATATCTACGAGCAGACGCTGATCAATCTTCTTGCCCGCCCGGCAGTATAGAGAACTCCATTTTCGGAATCACTTGACGGGCCAAAAAATATGAAATACCGGCTACGCGGGGAAACGAATAGACTCTAATTGATAAAGATCAATAAGTGTAAAAATACCTGCGCTACACTACCCGCTTATACATAAGTATTTTGCTTGACTATTATTTATGCGGATTTATCGTCAGCGATAGCGCTCGTATTAATCGTTGCATAAGTATTTGCATGTATTTTATCCCCTCACCCCAACCCTCTCCCGGAGGGAGAGGGGGCTATGGTGCAAATACTTATGCAACGATTAATACATCCGTGTGGTCACGACCTGTGAGACAAACCATGAACTCGACAAAACCGGATACCCGCAAGCAACCCAGTCCGTTTGATCCTGATAACGAGTCGGCTTATCAGCAATGGAGGGATCAGAAACTGGAAAGTTATCCCGAGGATATCGGCGATCTGGTGGTGGAAATAGATGATCCGCGCAATCTCACCCAGACCGAATTCGATGCTCTTCTGCAACGCTGCCGCAAGACCAATATGGCCCTGTATGCGGGTAAAACCGGCACCGATCCCCATCCGGACATCCCCCTCGCCATGGCCCAGCAATTCGGCCTACAGGCGCTTAACAAAAACTGGCTGGCCGATGACAACGGGTTAACCTCATTGACCGTACGCGACGATGGCGTTCGCAAACACTATATTCCTTATACCAACCTCGCCATCAACTGGCACACCGATGGCTACTACAATATCGCCAACCAGCAAATCCTGGCGCTGAATCTGCATGTGGTTCAACGCGCCGCCCGTGGTGGCGAAAACGCGCTGCTGGATCATGAAATTGCCTATATTCTCCTGCGCGAGAAAAATCCTGACTATATCCGCATTCTCATGGCCCCCGAAACCCTGACTATTCCTGCCCGCATTGAAAACGGCAACGTAGCCCGCCGGGAAGAACCGGGTCCGGTCTTCAGCATCCGTAGCGATGGCAACCTGCACATGCGTTACACCATCCGGGTCAATAACGTGATCTGGGCAGACGATCCACTGACGACCGAGGCTCTGGGCTATCTGAAAGAAATTCTCGAAGGCGACTCAAAATATATCTACCGTGGCTTACTCCAGCCGGGCATGGGCCTGATCAGCAACAACGTCCTGCATGATCGCGCCGCCTTCAACGACAATGATGAGCATAAACGCCACTACTACCGCGCCCGTTATTTTGAACGCCTGGCCGGCACAGGTGTTTTTGAACAGAATCAATAGCCAACGCACCGCAGCCTTGTAGGGTGGGCACGGGATTGGTGCCCACGCGGAGATTTCAAGACAAAGTAACGCGTGGGCACCAATCCCGTGCCCACCCTACGGTGCTGCATTATAGACACCCTCTATCCTCCCGGTTTTTTTGCCACCTTGTCACGCAAATAAACCGGCTGCGCCATTTCCGCGCTGAGTAATTTTTTTTCATCCCAATCGAAACGCGCCAGTTCCAGTAGCGCGCTTGCGCGTGGATAGCAGTCATCGTCAACACTGCCGCGATAAGCAACGCAACGCACACCGGCAAGCACAGACAGTTCATCCGGGTAAGTCTGGCAACCGCTACCCACTGCCCACCATTGCCCCGGCTGTCGTTTGATCTCCGCTACCGGACTGACCGCTTCATCCGCCAGTAAACACATGCGGCCCTGGTGAAGCTGATAATAGCCCCAGTACACTTCCCCCATGCGCGCATCAATGACTGAAAGCATCTGCTCGCCGCCCTGCTCTCGATAAGCCGCCTGGGCCAGCGCCGCCAGACTGGAAATGGAAATTACCGGCAGATCCAGGGCGAACGCCAGTCCCTGCACCACACTCACACCAATGCGTACACCGGTAAACGATCCCGGTCCCCGATCCATGACTACGGCATCCAACTGCGCCGGTTTCAGATCGGCCTGCGACAACAGTTCCTCCACCATCGGCAATACCCGCTGGCTATGGCCACGAGGCGTGACTTCATAACATTCACGAATGTCATTGTTGTACAACAGAGCTACCGAACAGGCTTCGGTGACCGTATCAATGGCGAGTAATTTCATTTATGTTTAAGACGCCTCTTCTTAGCATTTTATTCATCCCAACCTACATATGTATCTTTCGGTAAGCTCAGGATACCGCCATTCTTTTCTCGACATATTCAAAGAAACGGGCGATATCGTCCGCGTCCCGGGTGCGCGCCATTTTCGGCAGACTTTCGAGAAAAATTCGGCCATAGGGTTTATCCAGCAAGCGGGGGTCACAGATCATTAAAATACCGTGATCATTGACGTCACGAATCAGACGACCGACGCCCTGCTTCAGGGTGATCGCGGCCTTCGGTAACTGAAACTCCATAAAAGGGTTCCTGCCCTGCTTGCGCATGGCCTCAATGCGGCCCTGCAAGACGGGATCACCCGGTGAAGCAAACGGCAACTTGTCAATGATGACGCAGGACAGGGCATCCCCCCGCACATCCACGCCTTCCCAAAAACTACTGGTGCCCAGTAACACGGCATTGCCCATCTTGCGGAATTTTTCCAGCAGAACATCCCGTGGTTCTACGCCCTGCACCAACAGGGGAAAGTCTATCGTGTGCTCCAACAGTTCCGCTGCTTCATTCAGCGCCCGATGGCTGGTAAACAATAAAAAGGTACGCCCCCTGCAACTTTCGATGACCGACCGCGCGCATTCGATTACCGCTGAGGTATAATCGCGCTCACTGGGCTGGGGCAAATCCCGCGGCACGTAAAACAGTGACTGGTGATAGTAATCAAAGGGACTGGCCCACTGCGCGGTTTCGGCTTCCATCAGCCCCAGTTGCTGCTGAAACAACTCAAAATTTTCACCTACCGCCAGGGTGGCCGAGGTGAAAATCCAGGCGGCTTTGATTTGCTCCAGCCGGGCCTGAAAGCTGCTGGCGATACTCAGCGGTGTCAGGTGAATAGAAAAAGAACGTTTGTGGATCTCATACCAGTGAATATGATCCTCGGGCGAGTCGCCGGTCAGACGCGTAAAAAGATCCTGTAAATCCGCACCCCGCCGCCGGCAATTATCCAAACCCTTGCTCCGCTCGGAAAGAGGTGTAAGCGTGGCCTGTAGTTTTTCCAGTGCGCTATTCACGTTATCAATCGCCGCCAGCAAATCCTTGCCTTGCGCTTCATCGCGCCAGACGCCACGGCCGTTTTTCAATTCAAACGCAAGGCGCATATCCTGCACTGCGGTTTGCAGGGCATCCGTTAAGGTTGAGAAATCACGGCCTTCATTAATATCGGTGATATATTCCGCTTCGGCATCACGCGACAGTTCCAGCAACTGCTGGCTGCTCATGGAAGTGCTGAAAAAACTGGATGCCACATCCGGTAACTGGTGAGCTTCATCGATAATAAAGGCATTGGCGGCCGGTAGTAATTCGCCAAAGCCACTCTCACGCAGAGCCATATCGGCAAACAGCAAATGATGGTTCACCACCACCACGTCCGCCGCCTGTGCCTGGCGCCGGGCCTCCATCAAATGACATTTATCGTAAAACCCGCATTCAGCCCCCAGACAGTTATCCGAGCCGGAAGTCACTCGTGGCCAGACAGAGTCGGTTTCCGGCAGCGTCGAGAGTTCGGCAATGTCGCCGCTCGCCGTTTGCTGCGACCAGCTTCGAATCATCTGGATTTTTTTAGCCATCTCCCGACTGCTGTAGCGGCCTTCCTCGGCCACTTCCAGACGGTGCAAGCAGAGGTAGTTATTGCGGCCTTTGAGCAGTGCCACACTCACAGGCACCGCCAGCGCCTTGCGCACCACCGGCAGATCACGATGATAAAGCTGATCCTGGAGGTTTTTGGTGCCGGTGGAAATGATGACTTTCTGCCCAAAGAGCAGCGCCGGAACCAGGTAGGCGAAGGTCTTGCCAGTGCCGGTGCCAGCCTCGGCGATAAGAATGGAATTATGTTCCAGCGTGCGGGCCACCGCTTCGGCCATGGCCTGCTGTTCTGCACGGGGGGCAAAACCGGCTATGTGTTTTGCCAGCAAACCTCCTTGACCCAGAATGTCACTCGGCGTATTCATGAAGTTTGTTGTTTAGTCGCTTGTTGGGCTTCGTTGCACTCTGCCCAACCTACGAATTTTTCAGGAACAGAATTAATATAATTAATCCTGCTGCCAGACAAGATGGGCGATTTTTTTAAATTTCGCCACCGACATGACACCCCGTTTGGTGCGTTTTGTTTCTTCAAGCACGTCCGTGACCACATCGTGTTCCGCCCGATAGATCTGCGTAGGCTGGAAGTCACTATCCATGAGCACCAGCACCACCGCATCCCAGTCCTGCTCAAGTTTCAACTGGCCAACACGCTGGCCCGACTTTGATTCATCGAAAATAGTCCGACCCTTGATCTGGATTTTTTTCCCGTCTTTGTCATAGGCATCAAAACCACCATTATTATCCCCGGCCTCAAGCTGCAGAAGCCGGCAGGCATCGTGGCGGGCAATCTCGGCGCTGATGCCCAGTGACTTGCCCGTGGTGCGCCGGTATTCGGCGGCAATGCGCCGAGCTTCACTCATTAGTTTATCAGCTGCATAAAGCGTCAAAGCAATAACCTTAATAAACAACCCCGCAGCAAGCTGGCGGAGTATTAAGTGGTAGCATGCTGATGGGTTTCGCTACCGGACTTCGCGCTTCGCTCTACCCATCCTACTGTTTTTCGCTGCAAGCAGCGGGGAATTAAACC
>ENA-ORDP01000079-ORDP01000079.1-marine-sediment-metagenome-genome-assembly--contig:-NODE-79-length-58668-cov-3.822480_pt1 | contig 58668 bp, 43 predicted proteins | sample MGYA00248627_ERZ508539 | MGnify/ENA primary metagenome ERZ508539 (study PRJEB26208, sample SAMN05571518) | marine sediment metagenome | biome: deep sea; feature: Hydrothermal vent; material...
CGCATAGCGTTGTTTAATATCATCTGGTATTCGGTCGATGGCACTAATTGAACCTTCATAATATTTCAGGTCATTAACCATCACGTCATCCCATAGTTCCAGTTGTTTCAATTCACTGGCCAGATACGGGTTGACCACGGTAAATTCACCGGACAGGTTGGATTTAACAAACAGGTTCTGGTAGGTGGGTTCTATCGACTGGCTGACACCGCAGATATTTGAAATGGTGGCGGTGGGTGCAATGGCCATGGTGTTGGAGTTACGCATGCCCTGTTTGCTTACCTGTTCGCGCAGAGTTTGCCAGTCAAGAGTACTGCTGTCATCCAGTTGCAGATATTGACCACGTTGCTCGGCCAGTATTTTGATGGAGTCTATCGGGAGTATGCCCTGACTCCAGAGAGAACCCTGGTAGCTGCTATAACAGCCTCGTTCTGCAGCCATATCAGATGAGGCCTTGATGGTGAAATAACTGACTGCCTCCATCGAGCTGTCGGCAAACTGGACTGCCTGTTCAGAGGCATAGGCCAGCTTCTGCTTGTACAGCGCATCCTGAAACCCCATGATACCCAGCCCAACCGGCCGGTGTTGCAGGTTTGAACGACGTGCCTGCGGTACGCTGTAGTAATTGTAATCAATGACGTTGTCGAGCATGCGCATTGCGGTGTTAATGGTACGCTCAAGTTTTTCCATGTTCAGACCGTTTTCATCAACATGTGCGGCCAGGTTGACCGAACCCAGGTTGCACACGGCAATTTCATCATCTGTGGTATGCAGGGTGATTTCTGTACACAGGTTGGAAGAATGCACCACACCAACGTGCTGGTTGGTATAACGCAGATTGCAGGGGTCCTTGAAGGTGATCCACGGGTGACCGGTTTCAAACAGCATGGATAATATCTTGCGCCACAGCTCAACTGCCTGAACCGTTTTGTGGATGCGCATCTCACCACGCGCGGCCTTTTCTTCATAGGCGCAATAGGCCTGCTCAAACGCCTGCCCGGTCAGGTCGTGCAGGTCAGTGGCTTCATCGGGGGAGAACAGGGTCCAGTCCTGTTGTTCGGCAACGCGCTTCATGAACAGGTCCGGTATCCAGTTGGCGGTATTCATATCGTGCGTGCGACGGCGTTCATCGCCGGTATTCTTGCGCAGCTCAAGAAAATCCTCGATATCGAGATGCCAGGTTTCCAGATAGGCGCACACCGCGCCCTTGCGCTTACCGCCCTGATTAACTGCCACGGCAGTATCATTGGATACTTTCAGAAATGGCACCACACCCTGGCTTTTGCCATTGGTGCCTTTGATGTGCGCCCCCATACTGCGTACACGGGTCCAGTCGTTACCCAGTCCGCCGGCGTATTTTGACAGCAGGGCATTGTCTTTGATTGATGAATAAATGCCGCCCAGCGCATCCGGTATGGTGGTCAGATAGCACGATGACAGTTGCGGTCGCAAGGTGCCTGAATTGAACAGGGTAGGGGTAGAGCTCATGAAATCAAAAGAGGACAGCAGTTCATAAAATTCGATTGCGCGTTGTTCTCGGTCAATTTCGTTGATCGCCAACCCCATTGCGACACGCATAAAGAAGGCCTGGGGTAATTCAATACGATGGTCTTCGTGATGGATAAAATAGCGGTCGTGCAGGGTTTGCAGACCCAGGTAGGTAAAGTTCAGATCACGATCAGGTTGTAACGCAGCGGCCAGACGTGGCAGGTCGTAGCGGGTTAGTTCGCTGTCGAGCAATTCCAGTTCGGCGGCCTGCTTGATATAGGTCTGAAAATAACTGGCATAGTGGTCACGCATGTCGGCATGGCTGATAGCGGCAGGCAGTATAGCCAGATGATCAAAAGCCTCACTACGTAACTGGCACAGTAGCAGGCGTGCTGCGGCATACGTGTAATCAGGCTGCTTTTCAATCAGCGTCCGGGCAGCCATCACCAGTGTCGGTGGCACGTCGTCTTCACTGATGCCGTCGTACAGATTGTGCAGGGTATCGGCCAGTATCTGTTCCGGGTCGGCATCGCTCAGGTCTTGTGTGGCTTCCTGTACCAGTGACTGCAGCAGATCAACGTCCAGTGTCTGTAGTTCGCCTTGTTTGTTTTTTACCTGTAACGGCGGATGTGCGGGTTGATCCTGCTGCGATATTTCCTGTTTGGCTGTGCGTTCGCGTGTGCGCTCGGCACGATACAGTACATAGGCACGTGCTACCTTGTGTTCGCCGTTACGCATCAGCGCGAGTTCAACCTGATCCTGTATGTCTTCAATGTGTACGGTCGCGCCTTCACTAAGTCGCCTGAACAGGGCTTCGTTTACCTGTTGCGTAAGCTTGTTAACGGTTTCATGTATGCGTGTCGATGCAGCGGCCTTGCCGCCCTCAACGGCCAGAAAGGCCTTGGTTAGCGCTACCTTGATCTTGCTGGCATCAAACAGGGTGAGCTTGTTGTTACGGCGTATCACGCTGTATTGGTAATGGCTATTACTGCTGGATTGCTGCTGAGCTTGCGGGTTGCTGAGGGCGCTATGGGGCAAGGCCTGGCTGGAAATTGCGGCTTCGGTATTCGAGGTTTCCATGACGACTCCTGTTACGCTTATTGTTTTTACATTAAGCAGGCAAAGCACGTCAGGGTCTGGATGAGAAAACGGATTCCGCCAGGGGGCAGGAGTCCGTTACCCACCTGCCTGTTACGCGAAGGCCTGGGTCAGAGCATTTACCCATCGTGGGCAGGCTCTAGCTCTGGCAGGTCTTCGGACTCAGGGGCTACACAACTTACTAATAACCTACACCCTCGGCTTCCCGTTTAAATCAATAAACAGTGCCTGTTCTGTACGAACCAGAGGGCTTCGTTCCCCATCACCGCTGCGCGTCAGTTCCGGATTTACACCGGATTCCCTTTTCAGACCCACTACATGTAGTGGGTGCGCCAGAAGTTGTATACAAGATAGTGTGAAATAGAAAAAAAAGCAAGGGCAGATTAAACAGTTACCTTGTTAACATAAAAAAATGTTGTTGTACGGTAATCTGTTTATACGTTTGCAATGATGCTAATGGTGTCGGACATGGAATGGGTGCAGCCTGTTAAAGACGCGCTATTCGCCATCGTGGCCGCTCGACTGCCGCGTCCGTGCGGCAGACGGTCTTTAACAGGCTGCACCCTTTCCATATCCTGCTTTTGTACTCGCTAGTCCTCATTCCCACGTTTTGCGTGGGAATGTATTTCCGGTGCAAGCCTCCCGCTTTTATGTGTTACCATTTGAAAAAATGGTATACAGGAATCAAGCCTAACCTTAGTTAAGAATTAGGCTTTTCAAACAGGGAGTTAAGCTATAGTGAATGCGAAAAATATCGCTAATTACGACACCATTCTGTACCGCGTTCGCGCAGGTGACAGCCTGAGCAGTATTATTCAACGCTATCATGGCTCGGTCAGCGCAGCACAGCGAAAGGCTCTTATCAGCCAGATCCAGGCCGACAACTCAGCCGTAACAAACCCCAATCGCATTGTTATCGGACAAATGTTGCAAATTAGTATTCCACCCCGCTCTATGTCCATCTCGAGTCCGTCTGGAGCACCCCCTACGCTTAATATTAACAAGCAGATTATCAAGCCACTCCAGAATGTATGGCAGAACGCGACACCGCAGCAGAAAAGCCTGCTCTCCGCGTTAACTCCAGTCATGCTTGGCGCGGGTGCAGCGGGTATAACGATGGTCAAACAAACCTTTATTGCCAATGCACCCTTACTGACCCAAATGGTCCAGAACTACGAGTCGTATAAAGCAGGCGATATCAGCAAGGGGCAATACGATTATCGTCGAAAGAAGTTTGTAGCAAATTTAAAGACACGGCTGGGGCCTCTGAGACACGCGCTTAATGCAGCGCGAACACAAAGTGAGGTGCTCCGTATCTCAAGAACGAGGGGCCGCGTGCCTACCCAGAACATCACACAACAAATCGGCCGCATGGATAAGTTGGCTAAATATGCGTCACGTGGTGGTGTTGTGCTGTCGGGTGTGGGTCTGGGCGTAGCCTGTTACGACATCGCCAATACTGATAACGTGCAGGAGAAGAACGAGATCCTGGTGGAGAGTTTGGGTGGGCTTGGCGGTGGTATATTAGCCGGGGCGTTTATTATGGTCATGTTTACCCCGGTTGGTTGGGTTGGCGCACTGGTTGTCGGGGTTGGTGGTGCGGTGGGTGGGTATGCTACTGGTAAAGGTTTTAGATCTCTGTACGACGCTCGTGGGCGTAAAGTTGATATTGCCTCAGCAATTGGGGTGACGCAGCTGTGCAGCAGGTAGAGCCGGATATTATCTGGGTTATCGCCTTGGCTCTCATGGGAAGCGTATTTGCCCTTGGCTTTATTCTGCTGTTGTTCTTACTGGCCATGCACAATCTTCTTAGTCGGCGCCTGGATCCGATTCTGTTCCGGGAACCGTGGTTTAATGCTACCCAACTGGTCATGTTTTCTTCCTGGCCACTGAGTTTTATTAAAACCATAAACTATATGTTTTTGATTGGGTATCCAGATATTACTTTGAAAGTAAGTCGCTTTACAAACACAAACCGCTTTACAAATCGTATTTCAAGCCGCTTTAAGGATTTACGTTTAAATGATGTGCCACCTGTTCAACCTTCTCTCAAGATCGCATGTAAAATTTACACTATCCTGCATCTTCTATTAGTAACTATTGGCGTGTTTATGTTTTTGTTTCTTGGTGGCGTTTATGTATTTGATAACTGGTTATAGATATAGAGTATCTACAGTGAAAAAGCCAAGCCATGTTATAATTTTAAATGAAAAATATAAATCGCCTTAAAATTAATTATATTGCAGAATTCATATTCTTCTTTTTATTCTATTTAGCATTTGGATATTTTGCTGTAAAATTAACTGACAATAAATCATTATATTTCTATATAAGCTTAATAGTATTTGGGATAATTTATTCTACTTTATGTAGTGAAATATTTACTAGATATAATGTTGGGTACTACCTCACACAGGCAATAGCTATACCTGTACTACTTGTATTGATTGCTCTAAATTATAGTGTACTTGCTGTAATTCCATAATTTCATATACGATACCTTCGGTAATAAAGTTGATATTGCCTCAGCAACCGTTGTATCAATCTCGTAGGATGCGGTGAGGGACGAACCGCATCATTATCCCTGTGCTTATACGATGCGGTTCATTCTTCACCACATACTACGCTACTGCCACGTCCGTGCGATCAAAGAGCCATATAGACGGTCAGACGGTTTTTGACAGGCTACATCCATTCCAGATCCTGTATTAGTACGTGATCCAAAATTAACGGGACGACCGTGGGTAGATTACAATACTTCTGATCGTTCCCGGGCTATCGCAATGAATTCATGCAGATAGTCAGACGTGGCATCGGCCTCACGTGTGGCAGCAAACAGTTCAGACCATAAACCGGTTTCGGTCAGGGGTGTGCTGGACAGGTTATTGCGTGCAAAACTCTCGTTCAGTACCCAGTGAGGCAGTGCTGCTACACCGCGCCGGCTGGCAACCAGTTGTAATATCACCAGTGTTGATTCAGCCGTGCGCTGGTGTGCTGGCTCCACATGGGCCGGTAATAAAAAGCGCTGGTACAGGTCGAGACGTTTCCTGTCTACCGGGTAGGTGATCACGGTTTGATCAGCCAGATCCTGTGGTGTAATAAAGGGTTTGCTAGCCAGGGGATGGCCGGGTGACGTGACCAGTAACACCTGAAAACGAAACAAAGGCGTGTAATGGATATCAGGCAAATCCTGCGGGTCTGAGGTGATTACCAGATCCAGGTCACCATTATGTAAATGCGTGAGCGGATCAAAATTAAATGCCATGCTGATATCCATTTCAACTTCTGGCCAATCGTTACGGTAGTTATTCATGGTCGGGATCAGCCATTCAAAACAACTATGGCATTCGACTGCGATGTGCAGGCGTCCGCTACGACCGGATTTGATTTGCTTCAGGTCCAGCTGTGCCGAACGGATACGTGGCAGTACATCGTCGGCCAGTTGTAACAGGCGTTCACCGGCACGAGTAAATTGTAGTTTTCGACCCTGACGTACCAGAAATTCCATATCCATCAGCTGCTCGAGGTTCTTGATCTGGTGTGACAGGGCAGACTGGGTCACGTTCAGGCTTTTGGCTGCTGCGGCCAGGCTACCGCGGTCACGCACTGCGGCGAGGGTTTTCAGATGTTTGATGTCTATCATTGCTACAACCTCGTTGCTATTTCGACCAATGAAAACCACGGCTCTCTAAACAGGATGGAGTCCACCCATTACCTACCGCGGTCACGCACTGCGGCGAGGGGTTTCAAATGCTTGATATCTATCATTGCTGCTTTCCGTTAACTCCCTCTCCTTCAGGGAGAAGGGATAGCCTATATTGAACAATTCTCATATATTTAATGAAATAAATGAGATTGTTTCAATATTAATCCAGATGCACACTGCACGCAACTTGAAATGGAGACAAGACAATGGCAGTGATACACAACCTCGGTTTTCCCCGTATTGGCAAACAACGTGAGTTAAAAAGAACCGTTGAATCATACTGGAAGGGCGATATTTCGTTAGCTGATCTGGAGCAAACCGGAAAACGTCTGCGTCTGAAGCACTGGCAGATCCAGCGCGACGCAGGTCTCGATTATATCCCGGTCGGAGATTTCAGCTGGTATGACCAGGTGCTGGATATGTCGGTATTACTGGGTGTGATCCCGCCACGCTTCAAATTTCCCACGGATGTAAAGGGTAATCAGATCGATCGGGATACGGCCTTCCGCGTGGCCAGGGGGTGTGCGCCAAGCGGCCAGGATGCTGCCGCATCAGAAATGACCAAGTGGTTTGATACCAACTACCACTACATCGTGCCGGAGTTTCAGATAGACCAGCAATTCAGAATAGCCAGTAATGACTTGTTCGACCAGATAGATGAGGCGATTGCAGCAGGGCATAACCCCAGGCCGGTGATTATCGGACCGCTGACCTACCTGTGGCTGGGCAAGGAAGTGCAGGGCAGGTCAAGCAAACTGGAACTGCTGGATAAACTGTTGCCGGTCTACGGTGAAATACTGCAAAAAATTAAATCCCGAGGCATTGACTGGGTACAGATCGACGAACCCATCCTCGCACTGGATTTACCGAAGCCATGGCAACAGGCGTTCGAATCTGCCTATACACGCTTGCAGGTGCCGGGTTTAAAAATACTGGTGGCGACATATTTTGACGCACTAGAGGACAATACACATCTTGCCTGTCATTTACCGGTAGATGGTTTGCATATTGATCTGGTGCGTGCAGCCGGGCAACTGGTTAAGGTGCTGGATGAGTTACCACCTTACAAGGTGCTGTCACTTGGCATTATAGATGGCCGTAATATCTGGCGAACGGATCTGGATGCGGCACTGGCCTTTATTGAACCGGCTATCAAACGACTGGGCGACAGACTATGGCTGGCGCCATCCTGTTCACTGCTACACAGCCCGGTTGATCTGGATAATGAACAACAACTGGACAGTGAATTAAAATCCTGGCTTTCATTCGCCGTACAAAAGCTTGATGAGCTGGCAGTGCTGGGCAAGGCAGTAAACGAAGGTGTTGATTCAGTGAGTGATGAGCTGGCACATTCACGTCAGTGTTTGCAATCACGTCGTGACTCAACACGTATTCACAAGCAGGAAGTTGCCGCTCAACTACAGGCCCTGATACCCGCTGACGCAGAACGGGGTTTGCCCTACAGGGAACGCACAGCATTACAGCAATCTGTACTGGGCTTGCCCCTGTTTCCAACCACAACGATTGGTTCATTCCCGCAAACGAACGAAATTCGACAATACCGGCGCGATTACCGCCGTGGCCGGCTGGATCAGAACAAATATATAAGTTACATGCGTGAATCCATCACCGAAACGATACTACAACAGGAACAACTGGGACTGGATGTACTGGTGCACGGTGAACCGGAACGCAACGACATGGTTGAGTACTTCGCAGAATTTCTGCAGGGTTTTGCATTTACCGAAAATGGCTGGGTACAAAGCTATGGCTCACGTTGCGTGAAGCCACCGATTATTTATGGTGACGTCACACGTCCGGAAGCGATGACGATAGACTGGTACCAACATGCACAGGCGCAAACCAGAAAACCAGTCAAAGGCATGTTGACCGGGCCGGTCACCATCCTGCAATGGTCATTTGTACGCGATGACCAGCCGCGTCGTGATACCTGCCTGCAACTGGCACTGGCGATACGTAACGAAGTGGCTGACCTTGATCAGGCCGGTGCACGCGTCATCCAGATAGATGAACCCGCCTTGCGTGAAGGGCTACCATTACGTAAAAGTCAGTGGCAGGCCTATCTGGACTGGGCGGTTTATGCGTTTCGCGTAAGCGCTGCCGGTGCACAACCCCATACCCAGATTCATACCCATATGTGTTATGCGGAGTTCAATGACATTATTGAGGCAATCGCCGCACTGGATGCAGATGTATTAACCCTGGAAACATCTCGTTCACATATGGAACCATTACAGGCGTTCGTGAATTATAAATATCCGAACGCACTGGGCCCGGGTGTTTATGATATTCATTCGCCGCGTATTCCTGAAACAACAGATATTGTCGAGTTGCTTCAGACAGCCATGAGATATATCCCGGCTAAGCGTTTATGGGTTAACCCGGATTGTGGTCTGAAAACAAGAGGCTGGCCTGAGGTCAGGGCAGCGCTTCAGAATATGGTGCAGGCAGCAGATGTGCTGCGTAAGCAGGAGTTGTCAGTGGAGTCGGCATAAATGTGAGAGTCAGATCCCCTGAATAGATGGAGGAGAAGATCATGGAATCTATTCAGGCACTCTGAAGATTCTCCAGCACCACAAGTGCCTCTTCAAACTCATAATCCTCAATGGCTTTAATGAGTTGAATCACCAGCACATTGCTATTGTCATTGCTTGCGCTCTGTTCCAGTTCCTCTGCCAGCTCAGCCGCTTCGGGGTCTGATTCTTCAAGCAGCACACGTAGTTTGCTTAGTACCGTGTTCATGTCTGAAGCAGGTGAGGCAGAACAATTTGAGGCTTTGTGTTTTTTCTGTTTCGGGATGCTTGATAATGATTGCATTACAATAGCGAGTTCGCTCTGAAGTTTTAACAGGCATTGTTCTTTTTCGTCTTCAGTATGCTTTTCTCTGCAGGCCTTCTCCAGTTCTGCAGCGGTACGCTGTACACTTTTGGCGCCAATGGTTCCCGCTACGCCTTTGAGTGTATGTACATGCCGCTCCTGTTGTGCAGGGTCATCGGAAGATTCTGCCGCTGCGCGAAACTGCGCCACGAAATCTGACTGGCTATCACGGAACTTGAGCAGTAGTTTGCGATAAAGCTTGAGGTTACCCTGAATTACAGCGAGACCGGTTTCAATATCAATGCCCTCAAGCTCTGGCAGGCCTGAGCTGTCTGATGCTTCAGGATCAGGGGCTATCGCAGTGGTTTGTCGATAGTTTCCTGAAGGCTTGATCCATTTCGCCATGGTAGCGAACATATCCCGTACATTAATGGGCTTCGCAATGTGATCATTCATTCCGACTGCAATGACCTTATCGCGGTCATCCGCCATAGCATTCGCGGTCATCGCAATCACAGGCAAGTGTGAAAATTTCTTCTGCTGACGAATTTCACGTGTCGCGGTATAGCCATCCATGACTGGCATCTGACAGTCCATGAGTACACCATCGTATGCACGCTCTTTGAGCATATCCAGCGCCTCCTGACCATTGTTGGCGACTTCGACACTCAGACCGTTGCTTACCAGTAATTCCAGCGCAAGTTCCTGGTTGATCTCGTTATCTTCCACCAGTAGCACATGTGCACCACGAAGCACTGCCAGTGCTTCAGCGTCGCCGTCCAGATCATATTTTCGGGTTGGATGTGCGGATGTCTCATCCCCGAACGCCGCCTGTAACGTATCCAGCAGCAGGACAGGTAAAACCGGTTTAACCAGCACCTCTTCAATATTAACATCCCCTGCACCGCGAGTAGCTTCTTCCCTGCCGCAGGCGGTTATAATAATAACCTTGTGCTTCATCTCAATATCATTTCGCAGCTGCAAGGCGCGAGCCGCTTCAACACCGCTTATGCCGGGCATCTGCCAGTCCAGTACCAGCAGGTCGTAAGGCTTGTTCTCCCGTGCAGCTGTAACAACCTGTTCTATCACCGCCTCACCGCTGGAAACGTAACTTACCTGGAGCTCAAATCCTTCCAGCATTTTGCCGAGTATTTCGAGGGCTGAACTGTTGTCATCCGCCACCAGCACCTTAAGCCCGCGCAGGTCTGCGCTCGCTTTATGTCGGGGCTGTGTCGCATTTTCCTGTATACCAAATCGGGCAGTAAACTGAAAATCACTGCCTTTCCCATGTTCACTGTCTACCCAGATTTCGCCCTGCATCAGGGTGGAAAGTTGCTTCGAGATGGCCAGGCCAAGTCCGGTGCCACCATACTGCCGCGTCGTTGAGGACTCTGCCTGACTAAACGCCTGAAACAGTTTCGATTGCTGTTCATCAGTCATCCCGATGCCGTTATCACGTACGGAAAAGTGCAGCATGATGTTGTCTGGATTTCTTTCCTTTACGGAGATACTGACTACAATCTCACCTTTATCGGTAAACTTTACTGCATTATTTCCCAGGTTCACCAGAATCTGCCCCACACGCAGTGGATCACCCACAAGATCCAGCGGCACATCCTGGTCTATGTCGAGTAATAGTTCGATGCCCTTGTCTTCCGCCTTTAGCCCCACCAGATTGGCGAGATTATCGAGTACGTCTTCAAGATGAAAATCAACCGATTCGATATCCATCTTTCCAGCTTCAATTTTCGAGAAATCAAGAATATCGTTAATAATGCCCAGCAGGGATTCAGCGGAGCGATGTACCTTAACCAGATAGTTTTTCTGTTTGGGATCGAGCTCTGTTTTCAGGGCCAGGTGAGACATGCCGATGATCGCATTCATGGGAGTTCGGATTTCATGTGACATGTTGGCCAGAAATTCGCTCTTGGTCTGGTTAGCCTTGTCAGCTGCCTCTTTTGCAGCCTTTAACTCTATTCCGTGCTCAAGGAGCTCGCTATTTTTTTGCTGCACTTCGGCCATTAGTTCGTTGCGTGTTTTTTTCGCAATGCGGTCGCGCTGTTCGCGTATAAATTTATTCTGATTTGACAGCAGGTCGGGCAACGGGACTACCGCACGTACACCGCAGTAGTCTTTTTTATACGTTGGGGTCAAAGGCTGAAAAAAATGTTCCAGTACCGCCAGATTCGGTCGTTCACCGCAATGTTCGAAATCAAAGACCAGTGACGGTGTGAGCTTGTCCGGGAGTAAACGGATCTGGATGCGAGGATTCATGTTTAATTCAATTAACGCCTTTGCGGCCTCAGATGCTGCTGTGGCAAGGCGAGTAGAGCGCAGCTCGCCCAGACCTGCTGTCAGCGCAAGGCCTCGAATCTTGTTGCGCGCATCGATCACAGATGACCCGTCGTGTAATGAGATTTTACCCAGTTCAATCATTAGTTACGAATCTATATAATTTAGTGGTCACGATATCTTAGTGCTATACAGCCGGCATCGTCATGGTCTTTTCCGAAATCCCTGATCAGCTTGTTAGTGATTACTGATGTTTGCTGGTGCAGGGCGCTGCTACCCGATTCAAATCGAAACTTGCTGGAAATTCCATCTGTATGCATCAGAACAAGATCACGGTTATTCAGAGCCAGTTTTTGAACCTGTGGGGCATTCATGTTGAGTCCGACTATCCCGTCACGTGATACAAGCTGGACATCATGTTCACCATAGCGTTTAAAAACGGTGTTGCCAGTAGCCATGTATTCCAGCGATCCGGACTCAGTATCAATCAGGCACAGGCCAACCGATGCCCCCTGAGTACCTATGAGTGTGTCATGCAAGCGGCTCATAATCAGCTCAGCTCCTGCAGGCAGGCAATTCTGCAAGAAGGACTCGATCTGCGCTGCAGTCTTGCTTGCCTCATAACCGTGACCTGTTACATCCACAATGGCTGCAAGTATCGTAGTGCCATCTATTTCCCGTATGACGGCAACATCTCCGCTACATCGTTCACCAGCGCAGGGTCTTATGGCGATGCTATGCTCTAGTCTACCCAAGTTGGCCTCATATCCATTTTCGGGCGACTATGCGTGTACCTTCGCCACGGGTGGACTGAATATCAAAATCGTCCATCATTCGTTTGATTCCGGGCAAACCCAGGCCCAGCGTACCTGAGCTACTGTAGTGATCTTTCATGGCGCGCCCGACATCAGAGATGCCAGGACCAGAATCAATCGCAACTACCTCTATGCCGTGCCGGGTATTACTTTGTACTTCCTTCATTCGAATGCTGCCATGGCGCGCATATTTAATGATGTTGTTAGCCAGTTCTGACACAGCTGTCGATATTAATCGTCCATCGTTTTCGCTGCATCCGGCCTCACGACAATACTCACCTGCACGTAACACGGCTGGTGTGATGTCATGTGCTTTGTGTAACGGGATGCTAATCTCTGGTTTCATTTATTTTGGTCAGTCATCGTCTCGTGCGTAAAATTCTGAGACTCTTTTTCCTGATCGTGCTTATTTTCCTCTGCATCGGTTTCTATTACTATGTGCTCTTCCTGGCTTTCCCGGATCAGGGCTATCGCATCTTCAGTTTGCAAGGTCGCTTCTAATCCGTCTATGTCGGCATTCATCACAACGAGTGAGGATACGATACCAGGATTAAGCCCGGAAATAACCGGTCTTGCACCCAGCATACTGGCTATATCCAGAACTTTGCGCAGTCCGTGAAATTCGACAGAGTCGAGTATATCAATACCGGACAAATCAAACACGACACCACACGCGCCTATACGATGTATAAATGCAAGCAGCTCATTCTGAAATCGTGCCAGTACCGGTACAGTTAGATCGGTTTGTATCGACGCAACAATGATACCGCGAGTTACCTGCATCGCGATTCGAGGGACATCCTGAAAATCAGTGGTCATGTTTATTTAGAGAACCTCATGAATAGATCGGAGGCTCCTTATTATTTATCTACCAGACTGACACCAATCACACGGAATGCGTTGGCCAGCGCATCACGCAAGGTTGCCGTTGTCTCCACTTCACCCACATTGATACCCAGCTCAACAATAGACTGGGCGATCGCGGGAGAAAGGCCGGATATGGTACAGATACAGCCCATCAGTTTTGTTGCTTTGGTGATCTTGATCAGATGATTCGCGACCGCCGTATCGACAACAGCGACACCACCTATATCTATAATGGCAACCTTTGAAGAAGTTTCTGCAACCTTTGTCAACAAGGTGTGCATGATGTCCTGGGCACGTTGTGAATCAACCACGCCAACGATTGGAAGCAGCAGAACGTCTTTCCATATTTCTGTTACCGGTGTCGACATGGAAATCAGCGAGCGGCTTTGGCGTGAAATAGTATCATTGGTCATCTGGGTGTACGTTGCCACCACAATGGCCGTATCCATCTGGATCATTTTTGTCAGAGCACGATAGGTTTGAGTACGCGTATCGGCGCTCATTTTGTGCCTGCCAATTGATTCTGCAAACAGCTCGAGCATGGTGTTCATCGCCGCAAAATACACATGCAAGGGCAAACCAATTCGGGCATGCACTTCTCCGACCGTACGGCGATCCTGCATATATTTTTCATCAAGTTGTGCTTCAAACAGGGTATTCCAGTACATGCCTTGCATATCGATTACATGCTTTAGTATCGTCTTGTCATAAAAAAATTGCTCAAACTCCGGTTGTTTCTGTAACCAGGTGTAGAACGTATCAATGTGGGATGACATTTCTGGTGCAACGAGTTTGCCGAATTTTCGAATCGCCGAGATATCACCATCTGTAATCTTGTACAATTCTGTATACTCTATGGCACTGAGCTCGGTGACGGGCTCATGTGAGATCGTGTTATTCATTAGCATTTCCATTATTGATTTGTCGTTCACTGCCGGTATTTACAATAAAAACTAATGGGTGAAACGGCATAGAGTGAGGTTATTGTTATCCATAAAACTGTATCAAATACGGGAATGGGTGGCAAATTAGCCTTATTATGCCCGTAGGCCAATAATGTTAATATTTATAGTTCTTTTTAAAGATAGCTGTAGTAAATATTCTAAATAACCATTATATAAGTCAGGCTGTATTGGTGTAGACAGAGTGCTACGTCAAAATTATTTAGTGGTGCAGCTTTCTAAATTCTTTCGGTGTCACGCCAGCCCAGCGTTTGAAGGCCCGCGAAAAGGTTGAGGCATTTTCATATCCAAGCATCAGGCTGATATTCAGGAGTTTCTCATCCGTGTTTTCCAGCAGGCTCTTTGCCTTCTGGAAACGGGACTGATCCAGAACAGCAGAATAGCTGGTACCTTCTTGCTCCAGCTTTCGTTGTAGCGACCTGAAGCTTATGCCGGAGATATCGGACAATATCTGTTTGCTGATCCGGGTTTCCCCGATATAGGGTGTGATCGCATTCATGAGGTTGTTTTCCAGCGTATCAGAGCAAGAGTTCAGGCTGACGGAGTCGTCGATTTCATCCAATGTTTGCACTGCAAGCGATAAAAGGCCTCGTGGTATCGCAATAGCGGCATACTGTTTTGAGAAGAATATCCTGCCGGGGTTCAGGTGTTCAGAATCGTTTATATGGTGGCAGTGTTTCACGGTAAAGTGAATTTCGGCGGGTCGCCAGTCTTCACCAGCAACCAGTTGAACCATTTGTAGCATACCGGCGACCGTGAATAGTTCGACCTGCTTGTAATCAGCCGTTAAGGTGAGGCCTTTCTGTACCAGCCAGGCATATTCACCCTTTTCCTCAAGTACGTAATGATCACTGCTGCACACCGATGGGGCAACGGCACAAAAACGTTCAAGCAAGGCCTTCAGGGTAAAACAGCCCTGAGTCAGGTATTTTACTGATTCGATGTCGTAGGTAGCTAATTCGATTGTGGCCTTCAGGCCAAAAAGCGGTTCATCCTCCATAGTCGATATAGTATGGACCAGATTCCAGACCGGAATTTCCGGTACCAGCAAAAATGGCTCGTCCAGTACACGCGGTGTTAAACGTACTGAAGGAAGAATCTTCTCGAGTGGTGTTCCGATGGTACGGGCAGCCAGTATGACTGGCTCACACACGGACGCGTGAATAAGGGGAATATTATGGTGCTGCGACATTATCCTGATCTATATTAAAAGTATTGCATATTACTTTATCACTATTGTGATATGAAAATCGTGAAGCTGCGTAAATTGGCGTAAAAAGATAAGAAATTATCATGTAGATTGAACTGCATAGCGGCAATATATTACTGTAATATGAACATATTCTCTAATTCAGTAAAAAATAGTTATTTACTGGGGAATCGGCTAGTATTTCGATCGCATACAGGAGATTACACATAATGGATATTAATGTAATGAAGCAAAAAACCATACTTATAACATCGTTATGCTGTGCATTACTGGTAAGTTATTCTGCCAGTGCAGAAACCACGACAACAACGACCACCACTAACCCGGATGGCTCAACCACGGTCCAGGAAACAACAACACAAACAACCACCACTGGAACCAACGTGATTGGCCCGACAGGCGTGACCGGCACTATCCGCCGTTCAGACCGCCGGCAGGATCATCGTCAGCAAGAGGATCTTGAAAACCTGGGTGATGCTGCAAAAAACAGACCTCGTTCCAGACGATAAATTTTAATCCAAAAGAAACCGAAGTAATTTCCCGGAGAGGGTGAATCTGTTTGTGTTTGACATAGAAATGTCAGGACCAACAGTAGGATTGTTGTTCAAATTATAATTACAGGGTTTGAAAGATACATTATTTTCCATAATTTGAGATTTAACTATGTTTATTAAAAAATCAGTAATGTTGTTAATAATTGCCGCGCTGTTTTCAGTCACTGTTTATGCAGAAAATGACAAGGACAAGGGCAAGCCATTTGGCGATTACACACCCAAGGATTTTCTCAGTGATTATTCCAGGCTGGCTCCCGAAGGCGGTGATAGTCACGCCTACTTTTACAGTGATTCATCTGTAGATTTTAAAAAGTATAAAAAATTGCAGATCGATCGTATAAAGCTATTTTTTCATGAAGATGCTGAATACAAAGGCATAGATCCGACTGAACTTAAGGAACTGGCTGATTACTTCTATAAGGCTATTGTTGATGCGGTATCTGATGATTATAAGGTAGTATCAGAGCCAGGATCCGATGTGTTGCACCTGCGCATCGCGGTTACAGATATCATTCCTAACAAACCAAGCGCCTCGGTGGTCACGCTGGTAGTACCCTTCTTGTGGGTTGGTGAAGCAGGCGCTGGCGCTGCTGAGGGTGAAACGGGTAGTACACCGTTTGTGGGTGAGGCTACAGTTGAATTCGAAGCCATGGACAGTGAAAGCCACCAGCAGGTTGCCGCATTTATAGAAACACGTGTTGCTAAAAAGTATAAATGGAACGAGGGAGTAGGCGAGGGCGTTTCATCATATACCAAGGCATATTCTACCTGGGCGTATACCCAAAAGGCCTTCGATTATTGGGCAAAACTGTTGCGTGAAAGATTGGCAGCAACTCGAACTAAATAAAGCTACACGTAGCAGTTAAAGAGGAAGACACATGAATACTAGTAAACCCACCTCCATGTGGCGTTCATTGCCAAGGGTGACCGCATGCTTGATGGCACTATTCATAACAGGCTGCGCCAGCCTGCCTGAACGTCACGCCTTGCCTCTGGAACTCACCAACAAGGCTGGCATTCCGGGTATTCCAGAGGCTCGTTTCTGGGCGGACGAATGGCCGAAATTCTCAATTAAAAGGCTCGAGACCTTTAAAAATGAGGATTATCAACGCAATTACCCGGGTATTTACAAAAAACCACATAACTATCTTGCGATCTCGGGTGGTGGTGCAAACGGGGCATTTGGTGCGGGACTGTTTGCAGGCTGGACTGCTTCGGGTACACGACCGGAGTTTACGATGGTAACCGGTATTAGCACAGGCGCTTTGACTGCACCGTTTGCATTTCTGGGGTCTGATTATGATGACATACTTAAAGAGGTGTACACGACCACCTCTACAAAAGACATAGCCATAAACCGTAATATTTTCGCCGCTGCACTCAGTGACTCCATGGCCGACACTGAACCACTGAAAAAACTCATTGCGAAGCTTATTACCAATGAATTAATTGATAAGATCGTAAAGGAACATAAACGAGGCCGGCGTTTGTTTGTCGGTACGGTCAATCTTGATGCCGGCCGTTCGGTAATATGGAATATCGGGGCTATTGCCGCAAGTGATTCCCCGCGCAAACTGGAATTAATACGCGAGGTGCTGCGGGCCTCGGCAGCCATACCCGTTGCATTCCCACCCGTAGTAATTTCTGTTGAAGTAAATGGAAAGCACTACGATGAAATGCATGTAGATGGTGGCACAGGGACACAGGTTTTTGTCTACCCGGCTGCTGTTGACTGGCGCAAGATAACGAAAAAGCTGAAAGTGAAAGGGAAACCAAAGGTCTATGTCATTAGAAACTCATTTCTTGATCCTGACTATCGAGGTGTGAAGCGCAGCGTACTACCTATCGCAAGCCGATCTATCGATTCTCTGATACGCACACAGGGAATTGGCGATCTGTATCAGATCTATGCTTTGAGCAAACGCGATGGCAATGATTTTAATCTGGCCTATATTCCTTCGACTTTCACCGAAATACCGACTGAAGGGTTCGACCCCGTCTATATGAAGAAGCTGTATAAGTTGGGCTATGAGTCGGCTATAAACGGGTATCAATGGAAAAAAGAACCACCCGGGTTTAAACTCAAGTAGCTTTCACTGGAAAGCTCAGCATATCCCTGTCGGAACGGAGTGACGAACATATACATAAGAACAAGCATGACTTCCTTGCTCCTGGCTGCCCTGCTCTATATTGGCCTGTCAAATCCATGCTTTGCACTGGAACCGGAGCCCAGTAAATGGAATCATCTGCCTGTCAACGGCAATATTACTGGTCTTGGATACGCGTATACTGAAGCTGATATCTTGCTGGATCCTGCTCTCCTGCTCGAAGACGTAAAACTCGAGATGGATTCCTGGGTCGGTAAATACGTTCGTACTTTTGAGCTATTCGATAAATCGGCCCGATTCGACCTGACCCAGGCATACCAGGAAGGAGACTGGACAGGGTTGCTTGATGGCGTCCCTGCCGCTGTCTCACGTAGTGGTTTGGCAGATTCTCTAGTTCGACTCGCAATTAACCTATACGGAGCTCCACCTTTAAGCGGCAAGAAGTTTGCCGCGTATCGATCTACGGTGGATGTTGAAACCATCGTAGGTGTTGCACTGGCAGTACGCTTGCCGACGGGTGAGTACATGGACGATAAATTGATTAATCTTGGTAACAACCGGTTTGTGTTTCGTCCGCAAATCGGCGTTATTCATACACGTGGAAAGTGGTCAGCTGAAGTGACTGGTGAGGTAGCATTCTATACAGATAACGACGAGTTTTTTAACGGTAAAACGCTGGAACAAAAACCGTTGTATATTGTACATAGCCACCTCATTTATAAATTTCGACCTGGCTTCTGGGCCAGCATGAGTGCGGCTTATGATTATGGTGGTGAAACAAGTATTAATGGTGTAGATAAGGATGACAGACGTCAGGAAATTGCATGGGCAGTTAATCTTGCCTATCCAATTAATAACTACTCAGGTTTCAGACTCACTTATATAAATACTCGCACTCAGGAATCAACCGGTCTGGATTCAGATACTATCGCGGCAAGCCTGTCCCTTTTATGGTGAATAGAATATAGGATATATCGGCCTTATCAGGTACGATAACTCTATGTCTGAAGACCATACACATCCACATAGTGACGACAAACGCCTGCTATGGGCCTTGACGCTCACTGGCGGCTTCATGGTCGCCGAAGTGATCGGCGGCGTCATGTCGAATTCTCTGGCCTTACTGGCCGATGCCGGCCATATGCTAACCGATACCGTTTCACTGTTTCTGGCATGGTTGGCGGCACGCCTGTCACGCAAACCGGCAGACAAGTTACGGTCATATGGTTATCACCGTATGCAAATACTGGCTGCCTTCCTGAACGGTACTGCTTTTATATTGATAGTGATCTGGATAGGCTATGAAGCAGTACAGCGTTTCATCGACCCGCCGCAGGTTAACGCGTTAATCATGATGCCCATTGCAGTGCTGGGGCTGCTGGTCAATATTGCAGCCTTTGCAATATTACACAGTGGTGATCATGAGAATTTGAACATCAAGGCGGCTGTACTGCATGTAATAGGTGATTTACTAGGTTCTGTCGCGGCTATTACAGCCGGAGTGATTATTTACTATACTGGCTGGATGCCAATCGACCCGATACTGTCGGTATTAGTGGCATTGCTGATATTACGCAGTGCCTGGTTTGTGATTAAACAGTCCAGTCACATTCTGCTGGAAGGGACACCAGATGATGTTGATGTAAGCAACCTGAAAAAAGTACTAAGCGAGGCAGTGCCAGGAGTGATCGATGTGCATCATGTACACCTGTGGTCACTAACACCGAAACGACCGATTATAACCATGCATGTTTTGATAGAAAAAAATTGTCAATACACCGCAGTGCTGGAAAATCTAAAACAGGTTTTGAAGAATAATTATGGTATTGAACATTCAACCGTGCAGATTGAAATGGACGGCAACTGCGTTGACGATCCAGTAAAACAGGGTAGAAATAAGTAAATATCATACTATTAGATTGGTATTATTTGGCTTAAGCTAGACACTCATAAAGTTATTGTAAGTAACAATAATAAGCATAACTACTGGGGTCTGGGGTGAGTAACAGAAAAAAACGTTATCATCGTGTCGGTTATCTGACTGGTATTGTTGTCAGCCTGCTAGGTCTGGCAGTATTACTCTATCCGGAGAATAATTTACTTTCTGCTCCGGGTTCAATGAATACAGGGCATGAAACCCTGTCCTGCAATGTCTGTCATCTTGATGCAAAGGGTAGCCTGAGGCAACGCTTACAGGCCAATGTCCAGTATCTGTTCGGCAATCGTAACAATCCCGTTGTATTGGGCCACAGGGAGGTAGGGAACAGCGATTGCCTTGCCTGTCATGACCGACCTGAAGACAGACATCCTGTTTACCGTTTCCTTGAACCTCGTTATGCGAAAGTAAGGCGGGAGATACAGGTACAGTTCTGTACCAGTTGTCATCGAGAACATGAGGGCAAAAGAGTCACACAGAAAACAGGGTTCTGTGTTAACTGTCACGATGAACTGTTAATGCGTAAAGATCCTCTTGATATCCCGCATGTTACCTTGATAAAAGAAAAGCGTTGGGAAAGTTGCCTGGGTTGTCATGATTTTCACGGTAATCATATTTTCACGGAAACAAATCATGTCAAAGAAGCATGGGCAGAAAATGAAATATTAACCTATTTTAATGGTGGCAAATCACCTTATTCGAAGAAACGTCATTACCAGGCATTAAAGGTGCGCTCTGATGCAAAATAAAACATTCGTGCTGGTGTTTGCTCTTCTGAGTGTGGTGCTCGTCTATCTGTTTTATTCTGCGCCTCCACCACTGGATGAGAACAGGAATAGTGGTGTGCGGATCCCGGTTAAGCAGGTTCTTGAAATACTGAATGAGGAAAACCGACTGACCAGGGAACTGTATACAAAGGAAATTGTAGGGCTGGGAAAGAAGGCAGGGCTGGATTTTGATGAGAACTGGCGTGACGATGACATACATGCCGGACCATTGCCGGCGCAATTCCTGAGAGAGGTGGCCAACACACTGGAAAAGAGCCCGGTAACGATTGGCCTGTACCTGGGTTCTGATTATCCGATTAACCAGGCCAACCTGTTTGAGGGCAAACAAATGGGGATATACCGAAAGCTCAAACAGGACAGGCAGGCACAGTTTTTCTATGTAGAAGACATACAACGTTATGCCTATATGTTCGAAGATGTAGCCATTTCCAGTGTCTGTGTAGATTGTCATAATAATCATGATGAGTCACCCAAAGAGGACTGGAAGTTAAACGATGTAATGGGTGCAACCACCTGGACCTATCCTGATGAATACATCGATTTACAAACGGCCCTGAAACTGGTGGATTATCTCAGGAAGTCGTTCTCACGCGCCTATCAGGTTTATCTGGATGAAATACTGACTGCACGAAATCCGCCATTAGTAGGTTCGTTATGGCCGCGAGATGGCTATTATCTGCCTACGCTGGACAGATTCATGAGCAGGATAGACCTGCGTAATTCCAGAAAAACCCTGCAGGCACTGACCGATTTAGCCGGAATGAAAGTGGCTATGAAAGTTGAGGGGTTGGAACAATGAGTATTGCAGATGTGATCCCTCAATACCTGAATTATCCAGTTACCGCTGTTAAACAAAAAATACTGAGCCGACAGACATGGTTGCTCTTTTCGTGGTTAATGCTGGGCTGGTATTTGTTTCAGTATGCTGCGGGTGTTCCCGAATTCTGGTTGTTTGCACTACAACAGGATATGGTCTACAAGCAAATAACAGGGTTTATACTGTTTAGCTACCTGCTCAGCCAATGGCGGATAGTATTACGCTATCGCAAGAGCCGTGTCAGTGCAGGCGAGCGACTGAAGCAGCATATGCAGCAAGGTAGTATTGCGCCCTTGCTGCTTTATATTCATTCCATAGAGATGGGCGTTGCCTACCAGTTTTTTCTAAGCAGTTTCTTTCTACTTCATTGTGCGCTGGGCCTGGTGCATAGAAATGTTATTTCATCTGGTATTTCGATACTACGTAATGTCTGGCTGGTATTTCATATTGTGTTTGCAAGTCTTGTCATGGTACTGAGCCTGTACCATATCTATATTACTTATTTATATAGCTGAGAACAGCAGCCGTAACTTCCATAATACTGACCAAAAAATGGTTTTTGATTCAAGATTGAATGGCTTCACCTTACTGGACTTTCAAGCTTGTGAGCGTGTTTAATCTGTTTTAAATAACGACGCGTGCCAGGACGGTTTTGGCGCCTAAAGATAAGTATTTTTTGTATCTATAATATATTTAACTACGATTGGAAGTTTAATAAAAACTATAGTATCTTGGCTTCCTGGGAAACAATAGAAATCGACTTAAATCGACTTAAATCGACTTAAATCGGCATAAAAACAACTGTTTCTACAGGGTTTATATACTGGTTTCTGGTTTGAAACTGGTCAAGGAATTTTATAATGTTTAACATAAGTAATGCACATGTGTCAGTTTTGGGTATGCTAATAATGTCTACGTCATCACCCGTTATGGCGGTACAACCACAGACAGATAACCCACAAAGATATAACTACGAGGAAGCATACCAGTTGCCCGAGCTAGGAACACCTTTGTTGCTGGCTGATGCCAAGCCAGCAGCAAAGAAAGCAAAGCCCGGTGCAGCACCATCAGCAGAATGTCAGGCGTTTTCGAAAGACCCCAATGCTGACCTTGGTGCGGTACTGAAAGCGGGCTGTGAGCCAACGCTTAAACAAATGTCTGCACTGATGGATAACCCGCTTGGTAATGTGGCGATGCTTATTACACAGTTTGATACGACCCGGCTAGAGAATCCAACTATTAACAAAGAGGCAAGCCAGACTGTTTATATGGGAATTGCCCAGTTCCCAAAGAAACTTAATCCTGAGTGGAATCTGATCAACCGCTTTATCTGGACTGTGCCGAGCGTGCCATTGGATCAGGACAAGATAAATGATTACGATATCAGTCTCGGTCCAGGTGGAGGTTTATTGCCACCTGGCAGCGGACTACTACCCCCGATTGATCTGTTTGAAGGACGCACAACCGGCTTTGGTGATATGTTTTACGTCGGTCTGTTTTCTCCCTCGAAACCCATTGATGTTGAAGGCGGCGGCAAGATTGTCTGGGGTGCCGGATTTGATATAGGCCTGCCGACGGCGACTGAGGATATTCTCGGTACCGGTAGGTGGACGGGCGGGCCTTCGCTGCTTGGTGTCTATCTGGGACCAAAATGGAAAGTCGGCGCACTGGCAACTCAATATTGGGACTTCGCGGGTGATGATGACCGTGGCAGTATCAATATGACCAACCTTCAGTACTTTATTTTCTACAGTATTGATGATGTATCTTCGATTGGTGCCGCACCGAACATTATATGCAACTGGGAGCAGACCAATGACAACCGCTGTACCGTTCCGATCGGTATTGGCTATAACACAACCGTACAGATGGGTAAGGTGCCGGTTCGTATGGGTATTGAGGTACATTATTCTGTGGTTCAGCCCGATGATATACCTGGATCGGCATGGAATGTTCGTGTGTTTTTTATACCCGGAGTGCCGTCTGCACTGTTTGACTGGATGCAGTAGTTACTCCCTGGTTAACTGCAGCCTCAGGTTGAGGCAAGAAGGGTGATAGCATTGATATGCATGTAGCTGAATGCAGCACAAAGATAGCCTCGGCCGAGAACCATCTGGCTGTCTCTAGCCAGTATAACGCTGAACAACCAGGCTGGCATTGGTGCCACCAAAGCCGAAGTTGTTAGTCAGGATTGTGTTTAGTTTTACGCCATCCTGTCGTGTGGTGACGATTGGAAAATCTTGTGCACGTTCATCCAGTTCGGTGATATTAGCAGATGCCTGGATAAAACCGTGTTCCATCATCAGTAGAGAATAGATGGTTTCCTGTGCGCCCGATGCGCCTAGAGAATGACCAGCCAGTGATTTACTGGAACTGAGTGGGGGTACCTTGTCACCAAATACATTGCGTATGGCTTCCAGTTCTTTTACATCACCCACCGGGGTGCTGGTGCCGTGAGTATTGATATAGTCTGGGGCAGAGCTGACGGTAGACAACGCCTGTTGCATGCAGCGGGCAGCTCCCTCACCCGATGGGGCAACCATATCAGCACCATCTGAGGTTGCGCCATAACCGGTTAATTCTGCATAGATGTGTGCACCGCGATTCAGTGCATGTTGTAACTCCTCGATCACCAGTACAGCGCCACCACCGGCAATAACAAAGCCATCTCGGGTAGCATCATAGGTACGAGAAGCAGTTTCGGGCGTTTCGTTATACTTGCTCGACAGGGCGCCCATGGCATCAAAGAGCAAGCTCAGGGACCAGTGCTCCTCTTCACCACCACCGGCAAACACAATATCCTGCTTACCCATCTGGATCTGTTCCATCGCATTACCAATACAATGGGTGCTAGTGGCACAGGCAGAGCTGATAGAGTAATTAATGCCTTTAACTTTGAATGGCGTGGCCAGACAGGCCGATGTGGTACTGGCCATGGTTCTCGGCACCATATAAGGGCCAACCCTCTTAATGCCTCGGCTGCGCAGGATGTCAGCTGCCTCAACCTGGTTGGAGGATGATGCACCGCCCGAGCCCATGATCAGCCCGGTTCGCGTGCTGGAAACCTGATCGCCTGATAGTCCGGCATCTTCGATAGCCTGTTGCATTGCAATATAGGTGTAGGCCGCAGCATCGCCCATGAAGCGGCGCGCCTTGCGGTCGATATGATCCTCAATATTGATATCTATAATGCCAGCCACCTGGCTGCGCATACCCATGTCCTGATATGCCTGTTTAAAGTGAATACCGGATTTACCCTCATACAGGGATGTCAGTACATCCTGTTTGTTGTTACCCAGACAGGAAACTATGCCATAGCCGCTAATTACTACACGTTTCATAACCATTGGATCCTAATTCTCATCATCATTTGTAAACAAGCCAACACGTAAATTTTTGGCGTGATAGATTTCTTCGTCACCGCAGACAACCTTGCCATCTGCTATACCTAATATCAAACCACGTGCAATAACACGTTTTATATCAAGATGATAGCTTATTTCTCCAGCGTCGGGTAATATCTGCCCACTGAATTTTACTTCGCCTACTCCTAATGCGCGACCTCGGCCGGGATGACCATTCCAGCCCATAAAAAAGCCAACCAGTTGCCACATGGCATCCAGGCCAAGACACCCCGGCATCACCGGGTCTCCCGGGAAGTGGCATTCAAAAAACCACAAGTCTGGCGTAATATCCAGTTCTGCGATAATTTCCCCTTTGCCGTAGTGGCCCCCTTCATTGGAAATATGTTTGATCCGATCCAGCATCAGCATATTCGGTAGCGGCAACTGGGCATTCCCGGGGCCAAAAAGCTCGCCACGCCCGCATTTTAGCAGCTCGTCACGTGTGAAGGAGTTCTGTTGCGACATGAATAATACCTTAGTTTGTCCATGGATCGGATTGATCTGGGGCATATTGTATACGGTTTAGCGGGTAGACTGCTATTGGAATGCTTAATTTGCCTGTTTGAACTATTTATTGGTCGTAATATCCACACTGACGTCAGTCAGGCTATATAATACGGTTCGCATATTAACCGCAGGTTAACGACAGCATTATGACTCCAGTACTAACCTTGAAAAATATCTCCCTCAGCTACGGTCATGTGGCCCTGCTGGATCGTGTAGAAATGGCCATTGAGCCGGGTGAACGACTCTGTCTGGTCGGCCGCAATGGTACGGGAAAAACCAGCCTGTTAAAGATTCTGTTTGGCGAGGTGCCTGCAGATGAAGGCGAACGCTGGTTACGCGCAGGCCTGCGCGTCGCGCGTCTGGAGCAGGAACTGCCGCAATCAAGCCAGGGTAGCGTGTACGATGTGGTTGCCGACGGGCTGGGCCGATTAGGCCAGGTGATACGTGATTACCATCATGCCATCCAGGCACTGGAACATGACCATAGTGAGCAGCAGATAATGCGGGTTTCAGATTTACAGCACGACCTGGAGGCAGCCGATGGCTGGCGCTTTGAGCAACGTATAGATGAAATGCTAACCAAGATGGGCTTGCCGGCAGACCAGGAGATATCCAGCCTGTCGGGTGGTATGCAACGGCGCGTATTACTGGCCAGGGCACTGGTGACGGATCCGGAGCTGTTGTTACTGGATGAACCGACTAACCATCTGGATATCGAGGGCATTACCTGGCTGGAAGAGTATTTGTTTGGCTATAACGGTGCGCTGATATTCATTACCCATGACCGCGCCTTTCTGCAAAATATGGCAACACGGATACTGGAGCTGGATCGGGGCGACCTGACATCCTGGCCCGGCAACTATGCTAATTACCTGACCCGGCGCGAAGAGCGTCTGGCAGCAGAGGCTAGCCAGAATGCCCGCTTTGACAAAAAACTGGCCCAGGAAGAAGTCTGGATACGCCAGGGCATCAAGGCACGCAGAACCCGTAACGAAGGCCGGGTGAGGGCACTCAAGTCATTAAGAGAGAGCCGCCAGTCCAGAAGGGATGTGCAGGGCAAGGTGCGTCTGAACCTTGAAACAGCAGAGTCTTCCGGAAAAATAGTGGCTGAAGTTGAAAATATCAGCGTGGGTTATGAAGGTAAAATACTGATCAAGGATTTTTCGACCCGCATCATGCGCGGTGATCGCATCGGTATCATTGGCCCCAACGGGGTGGGTAAAACCACATTGATTCGTACCCTGTTAGGCGAATTAAAGCCCGAGTCCGGTCGGGTAAAGTCAGGAAGTAAATTACAGGTCGCCTATTTCGACCAGACCCGTGCCCAACTGGACCCGGAAAAAACCGTTATAGACAACCTTAATCAGGGTAGCGATATGGTTACGGTTAATGGCAGGGAGACACATGTCATCAGCTACCTGCAAAACTTCCTGTTCGCACCCGACCGGGCCCGATCACCGGTTAAATCGCTATCGGGTGGTGAGCGCAATCGCCTGTTACTGGCGCGCCTGTTCACGCGTCCGGCCAATGTACTGGTAATGGACGAACCGACCAATGATCTGGATGTCGAGACCCTGGAGTTGCTGGAAGAATTATTATGCGAGTATGACGGCACACTGTTGCTGGTCAGTCATGACCGGGCATTTCTGGACAGTGTTGTGACCAGTACCATTGTGTTTGAGGGGAATGGCAAGCTGGGTGAGTATGTGGGTGGTTATCAGGACTGGTACGATTATAATCAGCAGCATGGCTCCGCAGTCAAGACAGCTACAAAAAACGAAAAACAATCTACCAGCAAGGCGGCAACGGAATCAGTTAAAAAGTCGGTAAAACTCAGCTATAAAGATCAGCGTGAGCTCGATAGTTTGCCGAATAAAATTGAAACACTGGAGTCAGAACAGCAGTCATTAAATGATCAGATCAATGGCCCTTATTTTTACAAACAGGACCAGAAAAAGATTGATGAAACCTTGTCTACACTGAGCCGTGTCACCCGTAATCTGGAAGATGCCTACAGTCGCTGGGACGCGCTGGATAACTCATAAATCAGTTTGTCGCCTGTATTCTGATCGAAATCATAAACCTGATCAGAACCTAATGGCACTATCTTAAGCGACAATCAAACAGACTATATCCATTCCATGTCCGGCGCTTCACGCATCATCGTCTATGGTTGCATTTCAACGGTATTTTGGTTAGTTAACGGGTCAGCAGGGTTTATCTTAAGTAATTACCATTATGATCAGAACCCTGCTCAGAACCAGGGCGAACCCACAAACAGGTAAAGACTCTTCTCGCCACCCTCGGCAGCACCAATCGCAAGATACACCGGGCCGATGGGAGTATCAGCCCCCAGGAACATGCTACCTGCAGTCAGTGTGTTATCAAAGTCTATCTCACTTGTATCTTGCCAGGTGTTCCCCAGCTCCAGTGTTGCGCCGACATAAGTGCTGAAGAAACGTGATTTACTCAACTTGTGTATATAACCGGCCAGCAACAGGCCGCTGTGTTGACCGCTGAGCTGATTTAGCTGCAGTCCGGACAGGTTCAGGAAGCCACCGAGTGCGAACGCATTCTGGATTAAACCGAAATTATCAATTGTGGTGTTGAAAGTGCTGCGAAGTAATATTGAGCCGCTACGAACAGGATATGCCCCAGTGCAGTAAAACCTGCCTGGTCAAAGTCATGGTCTGCACCGATGCTCTCACGTGAAGCCGCGTAATTCAGTGTGAACGAGCTACCCGTTGTCGGGAAAGCGATATTGTTCAGAGTGTCATACTGGAATTCAGCGAGAAGATCACCCGAATCAAAGTCCCCGCCTCTGAGCCTGGGATCTGTCGGATCACCCGTTTTCAGGCTGACGCTGCCTGTGCCGCGCCGGTAACCTACGCGTAACCGCGCCAGGTTGCCAAAATTTCGCCCGGCCCAGAGCTCCATGAAGGTCTGTTTGACCTGGTGTCTGGAAAAAACCTTACTGCCTAAAAAGTTATTTACCGTCATACGCTCGATTTGTAGTATTGGGTTAATAAAATATTTTTCTTCTGTATCCAGTGGCTGGTACCATTCAGTAGCCAGGATCGGGTTTTCACCTAATTGCACTACTGAACGCCATTCACCATTCAGGCCGTTCATCGGTTTCATGGTATAGGCGGCGGCGATGTTAAAGACGCTTTCACCATCCATGTCGGTAGATATGTCCAGCCCAAATTCAATTCCACTGGTGCCCCACGGTTTTTCAGTGGCATTAATCTTCAGACCTGTTTTCCCATCTTCTTCAACTATGGTATAGCCTACATGCGAATAAATACCCAATGCGTAGATTTCGTTGATACTCTTGTCAATACTATCTGTATCCAGCAGGTCCCCTGACTTAATATCCAGTCGTGCACGAAGCAGCTCATCATCAAGTATCGAGTTATCGTTAATACGCACAAAATCAATAGCAGGTTGCCGGAAATAGTCAGTATTATGTTTCGACATATGCTGCGCATAGTCAGTCGGGGATATGGCCAGTCGTTTTAGCTGATCCAGTTGTTTGGTAGCAGCTGTACTACCGGCAGTGAAAGCGTCATGGTAGCGGTTGAAATCAGTCGATGTCAGGTCACCCAGTTCAGGAATGATCAGGATATCCTGATCAGTCAGGCTGGCAATCTGTTTTTCAGTATTGCTCCGCGTCATAAGCTCGGCCATCTATATCTACGGCTTCAAAGGCACCAGGAACGGCCATACTGGCACGAATGGCAACACCCAGATCACCTTTACCCAGGATAACCTCTTCACCCGTGGTGATGTCAGTAGCGATGGCCCGGAACGGGATGGGTAGTTTGTCAAAATCATTGATACGGGCTGTACTGATGACGAGTTTACGTATTGCCAGCTCGAAGCGTTGCCCCTGTATGAATGCAGTCGGTAATTGCATGCTGCCATCTTTTACCCCGATTTGTTGATCTATCAGGTACAAACGTTCATCAGCCTTGTCGCGATAAGTCTTGTCAGAACGGGGTCCGTGGTCATCTAATACACCATCCCAGTCTATTTCGGCAAGGGCATTTTCTATTTCATCAGCACTCATGCCCGATGCGTACAGTGCCCCTACTACAGAACCCATGCTGGTACCGGCGATATAGTCAATCGGGATATTATTTTGTTCCAGTATTTTCAGGATGCCGACGTGGGCACCGCCACGGGCACCACCGCCGCTTAGTGCGAGCCCTATGCGTGGGCGTTTCATGGCGGTAGAATCAGACGTGTCTGCTTGTGCGGCGTACACAGGTTGTACGGTTCCAGCAACAAGGAATACCAGTAGTGCTGTAAGAAGGCGGCTGCGTTGAATTACCTTATAACACTTAATAGTGAACATAATGTTTATCCTGAAACAGTATTGTTGTAGATCGTATATTACACTGGGTATGTACGTGGTTGCGTTATTCCCACTCCCATGGGGAGAGAGAATAAAGTCGGGTATCGTGTTTTATGAATGAATCAGACGCTCATTTGATGAGTGACGTGTATTCTACAGGCTGATAGTTCACTATATCCTGTGGTATTTCCCGATCAGAACCACGGTGGCCCAACAAATAAATATAGACTCTGCTCACCACCTTCAGCGGCGCCAACCGCGAGATAAACCGGGCCAATGGGCGTGTCAGCGCCGAGAAATACACTGCCAGCCACCAGCGAATTATTAAAATCTACATCACTGGTGTCGTTCCAGGTATTACCCAGTTCCAGTGATGCGCCAGCATAAAATTTAAAGAACCTTAATTTCTTTAGCTCGTATAAATAAGCGGCTGTTAACCGTCCACTATGCTGACCACTCAGCTGGTTTAGCTGCAACCCGGATAGTTTAAGAAAGCCACCGGAGCGGAACAGATTCTGAATAGGCGCATCATCGTCGAATGTGGTGTTATAGCTGGCGCCAAGTAATAAAGACCCTTTGCCAGATGAAAAAGTACTCAGGACCTGAAAGCCAGCCTGGTCGAATTCCTGGTCAGCGCCGAGTCCCTCACGAGATGCCAGATAGTTCAGACTCATGAAACTTCCCTCGGTCGGGAAAGGAATGCTGTTTATTGTGTCATAGGTGAAATCAAGCTTGATTTCACCATTATCGAAATCATCTATGCGTAGTGTGTTATCTGTTGGGTCACCCGATAATAGCTCGACACTACCTGAACCGGTAACGTAGCCGATACGTAGTCGCGCCAGATTACCAAAATTTCGTCCGGCCCAGAGTGATAACCTGGTTTGTTTAACCCGGTGTTTGGAAATATTGTCATTCCCGGAAAAGTTATTAAACGTACTACGTTTGGTGGTTAGAATCGGGTTAATAAAATATTCTTCTCTGACATCCAGTGGTTGATACCATTCAGTCGCGAGGGCAGGGTCCTCACCAATCTGCAAGATAGTGCGCCACTCGCCATTCATGCCATTCATTGGCTTCTGAGTATAGGCGGCTGCAATATTGAAAATACTTTCACCATCCATGTCTGTGGATAACTCCAGTCCTAGTTGAATGCCGCTGGTTCCCCATGGCTTTTCAGTCGCTGTTACTTCCAGGCCGGTTTGCCCCTCTTCTTCAACGATACCGTAGCGTACATGGGCGTAGTTACCCAGTGCGTAGATTTCTCCTATATTCTGGTCGATAACATCAGCATCCAGTACGTCACCGGGTTTGATATCCAGTCGTGCCAGTAACAGCTCGTTATCAATAATTGAATTATCATTAATGCGTACAAAATTTATAACGGGTGGTTGGTAGTAGTCGGTATTATGTGCCGACACATGTTGTGCATAGGCTTCAGTCGACAAGGCTAACGGTTTCAACTGCCCCAGTTGATTTGTAGCGGCTTTAACGCCCGCTGCAATAGCTTTGTTGTACAGGTTAAAATCACCGGCTGTCAGATCGCCAAGGTCAGGAATGATCAGGATATCCTGTTCTTTCAGGCTTGCAATCTGTCGTTCGGTATTACGCCGCGTCAACAAGCCGGTTAACTGGCCAATGATAGACAGCGCATTTTTTAACTCATCGCGTTTGAGTAACGGGGTGCTAATGTCAATGGCAATAATAATGTCGGCCCCCATATCGCGCACAACACTAATCGGTAAATTATTGGCCAGCCCACCATCAACCAGGAGTTTGCCGTCTATTTCTACTGCTGCAAAGGCCCCGGGCACAGCCATACTGGCACGAATTACCCCACCAAGGTCACCTTTGCCGAGCACAACTTCCTCGCCGGTGGTGATGTCTGTAGCAATCGCGCGGAACGGTATCGGTAACTTGTCAAAGTCCTTGATTTTGCTGGCCTGGATAGTGAGCTTGCGTATTAACAACTCAAAGCGTTGTCCCTGTATGAGTGCAGTCGGTATTTTCATACTGCCATCTTTTATGCCAATCTGTTGTTCGATCAGGTACAGGCGATCATCATTTTTGTCACGGAAGGTTTGGTCAGAACGTGCCCCATCGTCGTCGAATACTCCTTCCCAATCGACTTTAGCGAGCGCCTCTGTTATTTCATCGGGGCTCATACCGGTCGCATACAGTGCACCAATAACAGCGCCCATGCTGGTGCCGGCGATGTAGTCAATCGGGATGTTGTTTTGTTCCAGAATTTTCAGGATGCCGACATGTGCAGAACCACGAGCGCCACCACCACTCAATGCGAGGCCTATTTTAGGGCGTGACATTTCAGCGGCTGTGTCAGTGTTATCGGGTTGATCAGCGCAGGCAGGCTGTAAAAAGCTTAGCATCATCCCGAGAAAAAGTGCTGCGCCTGGAACTTTCGCATGGTTGTAATGATTAATCATCAGGTAAGTCCTGAAATAGTAATTCTTATAAACCGCATATTATGCATGGTATTATTGGTATACTTGCGGTTGAGTTTTATGTCTTCCAGACAAATAGTAAATCATTGACATGAGCGGTCAAGTATATAAGCGCAGTAAGGCGGATTTTATATAAAACGGCGCACGCTTTTGGGCATACACCAATGATATTGGCGAGTCCATACTGTATGATTCAATGCAAATTTAAAGTGTTACACGGTATTGAATAGCATGCGCTGGTTGAAATTCCTTTTATATGCAGTTTCGGCACTACTTTTGTTGACGGTAGCGTCAACAGTGGTGGTAATCATGATCTTTGATGACAACAAAATTCGCGATACCCTGATTAGTGCGGTTGAAGAAAACACGGATGCACGTCTGTCTATAGCAGGAGACTTTTCTGTAAAACTGTCTATCAATCCAACCATTTCAGTAACCAATCTGGCATTGCGTTCAACATCAGATGAGTATGTTATCGATGCAGGTGAGTTGACCGTGCGGATATCACTGTTCTCTTTCCTGTCGGGTCCGTTGAGAATTATGGAGTTGCGTCTGAATGATGTCAACGCAACAGTTAAGTACGACGATAAAACAAAGGCTGCAGCCGATCCATCAGTAGAGCATCAGGTTCTGGATGGACTACTTCCGGATATTGATCGGGTCAGTTTTGGTAATTTCGTATTCAGGCTTGTAAACCAGGAAGCTGTAACAGTACAACATATCCGTTTCGATAAGCTGGACCTGGCGCGTAATGAGGCGAACCGGTTTTTGATGTTGCGTGGCACGGGTGAAATAGCGGGTCGGGTATACAGGCTTTCCGGACAGATGGGCACGATCAGGGATATGGTTAATCCCATGTCACCGTTTCCACTGGAACTGCAAATCAAGGGTAAGGAATACAGCTTCACGATAAATGGTGTTATCAATCAGCCATTACAAGGGCGGGGTTTTGATCTGGCTGTACAGGGTAATGTGTCTGAACTGTCCGATTTAATAGATTATAACCCTGACAAGAGAGAGCCACTTGGTCAGCTTGAAGGCAGTATGAATCTCAGGGGAGATGTTCCTGATATCAGGCTGGAGGAGGTTAAGCTTTCCCTGAAGCAAGGGGGCGATATCCATATGGAGCTGCAAAATGATTCTGTCAATCCGGATACATGGGGTGAAAGTGGATTACAGATCAAGGGATATATAAATGATCCTAAGGTACTCAACTGGCTTTTACCGTATAGCTTACCTTCATTCCAGCACACGAATTTGACAGCAACCCTTTTTCGCAAGAATAAGGATTTTACGATTGAAGGCATAGATATTCAGGCTAAAACAGCCGATGTTGCAATGCTTGAGCTGAAAGGGGAAATAGGCCTGGGTGATACAGCTGAATCGGGTCTCATAAAAAATATGGATCTGGCATTGCGTTTTTCAAGCACTAAAACTGAAACCATCATGCCTTTCCTGTTTGATGAGATGCCAGAAATAGGACAAACAAGCGGAACGCTTCGTCTGCTAATTAAATCAGGAGTGCTGTCAATAGAAAACCTGGAGCTCAAGGCGGGTAGCAAAAACACCTTACAGGTGAATGTGACAGGACAGATTAACAATATGCCAGTATCTGACAAGTCAGGTGGTCAGACAGTTGATCTAAAGCTGATCGTCACAGCAAATAACACCAGACTGCTGGAGCCTGTTTTCAAAGTATCTCTACCTGAAGTGCGTGATATCCGTTTCGAGGGACATTTAACGGGCTCATCTGACGACTTGAAACTGGACAAGATCGATTTGGTTGCCAGCCAATCGAAAAAGTTAAAGATCAAGACACAGGGAATAGTGCGATTTGGTGGCAAAGCCGGAATTTCAAACGGAGTTTCTGCAGAGCAGGCAATTAACCTTGATGTGCAGCTTTCGACATCTGACAGTCAGTCACTTTCTGCATGGACTGGTAAAGAGGTTCCAGCGCTCGGTCCAGTTAAGGCGAAAATGCGTGTTAGTGGCTCTTTTGACCATGTAGAAATTAATAAGGCCAGGGTAGAGGTCGGGAATAAAAAGGACTTCTGGCTGGTTGCTCGGGGTCAAATAGGCGCTATAGACCTCAAGCAGGGCGCTAAACTGCAATCAACCGAAATGCAACTACAACTGAACGCATCATCACTTCAGGCTTTACCGGGCTTTACAAGCTACAAACTACCTTCATTTGGGAAAGTATCAGGTAGTGCACGTATCACCAGTAAAGGCGATTCGTACAAGCTTGATAAAATCGAACTGATTACGGGTGATAGAAAGAACCCGGCACTGCGCGTAAAAGGTTCGATTCTTGATCCGTTTGCATTGTTGGGTATTGAGCTTCAACTTGATGTTGATGCGGCTGTGTATGATTTACTTACCACCTATTTCAATCCCGGAATCCGTGACCTGGGACGTGTGAAAGGCAAGTTGCTGCTTTCTGATAAAGACGGGCCGCTGGGTATTTATGGCATGAATGTTACAGCTGGGAAAAAACAGGCTTACAGTCTTAAAGTGTCGGGAGATGTCGGAGATATCATGCGTAGGGATGAGCGTGATGCAGAAGTAGAGTTATCAGTTCAGGACTGGACTCTTGTTGAGAAACTGCTTAACAGGCCCTTGCCTGCGTTCGCGCCTATGCATTCTAAAGGCAGGCTTTTCGCAAAAAAAAATACCAGTCGATTTGATGGCGAAACCAGCATGGGTAAAACACAAATTACTACGAAGCTGTCTATAGACTATGCAGGGAAAAAACCCAGATTAACCGGATCAATAGTTTCACCCGGGGTGAATCTTTCGGATATCGGTGTGGTACCGAAATCTGTCGATAGCACCAAAACGAAGAAAACAGATACGCAAGACAATAAAGCTCGTATTTTTACAGCAGACCCTTTTTCGTTGCAGGCACTTGGGATGATAAATGGAGAGCTGCAGATCAAGGTCGATAAAATTCAGGGCACAGATCTGTCTTACAGTTCACTGGAAATGAAAATAGCCTTGAATGATAGCAAGTTAAGAATATTTCCAGCCAGATTTGTATTTACAAATGGTGCTGTCGAGACCGACTTTTCCATCAATGCCAGCAAGTCGCCGGCAAGTTATAAATTGAATATTGTCGCAGATGATGTCGACCTGGAGGCCGTCGCTTTACAATTCCAGAAGCAGCCCGTTGCAGTCAAAGGGAACATGGATGTCATCGTTGACCTGACGGCTAACGGGGACTCGGCACGTGCAGTGGCGTCCAGTCTGGATGGCAAGATTGGTCTGGTGGGTGAGAATATATCTCTGTTGAGGTCATATGTAGAACTGTTGATGAGGGATGTGTTGAGCTGGACCTTCAGTAGCTTCGGTTTGAGGGAACAATACGCGATCACTAATTGCGGGATTATTCGTTTGACTGCAAGGCAGGGATTACTTAGCTCTGATTTAATTGTCCTGGATGGCCCCAATATGAACCTGATGAGTGAACTGAAACTGAACCTCAGGGACGAAACCATTGATATGGTTCTCAACCCGAAAAAGAAAAACAGGATATTTTCCAGTGTTTCACCCGTTCAGATAAAAGGCCCGCTGCGTGACCCTGATGTAGAGGCTTTATCGGCCAGTGAAGTGGCATCGGGTTATGGCGGGCTGGTATTTATTCCGCAGGTTTTTATTCCGCTCAAGGCCCTGGATTTTCTGGGGGTGGGCGTAACCGATGATGGTACTGATGAGCAGAGCCCCTGTCTGGATATTGGCAAGACAAAGACTGAAGCGGGTAAATGAATTACAGGGTCGTGTGCAAATGCCTGTTGTGGCCATACTTCTGGCTATATTAACGGGATATGCAACGTTGCAAGAGAATATCGATCGTGTCATTGATGCACAATTTCAGCCGGAAAAATATTTTTAAATCTTTTGTCGTTAAGTGAGTCCAGGGTTTATCTGGCGATATCAAATTTCCTTTTTTGTGTATACAGCATCCTGACCAGTTCGTATTCGAATGGCGACCCGGTGTCATAGTATCGAAAAGCAACTGCGCGCCGCATATCGAGCCCCATGATTCCATAATAAGCATATACTTCCCACGAACGTTCTTTCAGGCCAAGAATCTTGATGTCATCGATGATAAAGAATTCGGCAAGAAACCCGAAACCATCTCGGAACGAAGAAGGTCCGAATATGGGTAGTACCATATATGGCCCCTGACCAAATCCCCAATAACCAAGTGTCTGGCCCAAATCTTCATCACGTTGGTATAAGCCGATCAGGTCCGTAGATGGATCCCAGAAACCGCCTATTCCTACAGTTGTATTGATAAGAAACCGGCTGGTGCCGATCAATGTGGATTCCAGCTTTAATTGCAGGATGGAGTTCATTACATTTCTTATTTCAGACATGTTAGAGAAAAAATTCGTTAGCCCTTTCTGTGCGAACCCAGGCAGAATCGTTTCATAAGCGCCCAACGCAGGCAGGAATATATGCTGGTCAAATTTTGCGTTAAATTTATAAATGCCGCGATTCATACCTTCCCACGGGTCATAGACATCCACGGCGTAAACCACATCATCTCTCAGGATTTCAGATGCAGGATGCATCACCGGTCCAACCGGGGTGGACTTGTCAGGTGTTGCTGCGCAGCCAGTCAGGCCAAGTGCCAGTATAAGCAGGAATGCGTATGGTTTATTCATTTGATTAATAACCTTTTTCTATTTTTTTGATTTTCGTTCTTCGTTGATATTACTCAGTAGCGGGTATTATTCAGTGAAAAACCGAACCATGTATTGCACATTGTCCTTATAGTCCATATTTCCACAGTGGCCACCATAGGGATAGACCTTTGCCCTGTCGCCCAGTAGCTGTTGCAGGTAATCTACCTCACCTGGCTTCATGATCAGGTCATCTGCGTTATGGATCATTCCTATTTTTGCAGAAGCCTTAAGGTATCCTTCAATGCTTTTAAGGCTTTCTGCGAAAATAAGTTTTTCCCGGGTCAGAGAGGGATCCTGTTTTTTGAAATGAGGGTAAAATATTTCGTCGAAGTATTTGCTAAAGCCAAGGCGTGTTGTCACTTTGCCATAATCGGTTAAGGATTCTGTCGTGGTGAGTTGGCTACCTTTGGGTACCACATAACCCAGATCATTCATTACATCGGCCGTAAATATCATGTTCGTTGATGAAATGCGGAAAGACAGGCCAATGAGTGGCGCCAGTTGTTTCCTGCCAGGTGTATCTTCTTTGTAGATTCTGTACAGAAATTCATTGTTGAATTTAATTTCATCTACTTTCTGGTATTCTTGCGAGAATCGATCCATTACTGCCTGGTAATAGGTGTTAAAATTATCGAGTCCACCAGGGATATTATTTTCCAGCATGTCATCCAGTATGGTGACCGAGTGGTACAGATTTAGAGGTGGATTAATCATCAGCACTTTTTTGAAATTAAATACCTTTTTCTGTTCATCAAGTTTGGCGACAAACGCTGCCTGTGCACCACCCAGGCTGTAGCCAATCAGGTGGTAATCAGTCACTTCTACCTTTTCACTGATCCGGGCACTCACACGTTGCATGACCTGGTATAAATCGGCTGAATCCTCGGGCAGGTGCCCCGGTATTCCACTGGTTGACGCGTTCACTTCAAAATTGGTATGTGTGGGTGAAGACAGGGAAACAACATGGAAGCCTGCCTGATAAAAGGCCTTGTTTATTATCTGCATCTTGCCTGAATGGTAACCGGCACCTGTGCCGGCTATTGAAAATATCAAAGGTGCTGCATGATCCTGATAGGCAAGTGAATACTTCATGCCTTGTTGATACCAGAACACCTCGGGTATCTTGCGGCCCTTTATCGGTGGCAGTGTATAGACCTTTAGTGGGATTTTCCCAGGTAGCTGGGCCCTGTATTTGGCAGGTGTGCCAATAATGGTCGCAGCATAGCTGTCGGTTATCGGGTAACCATAGGCGCTGGCCTGTACTGAATAACTACCAAACAAGCTTGATATCAGCAGGGCATATATAGATATTTTTTTCATGGTATTGTCACCGGTAGTGCATCACATCTGGGTTTCTGTAGTATGAAATTGACCATATACTAGACGACCCTGTCACAATTGACCGAATTACCTAGTTAGCGTTGGTGCGTAGAATAACACAGGTTTTATTTACTGCGTTAATGCACGAGTGCTACAATCACGGACTGTTTTACAGGATTCGAACTAATAATACTCAAAGGGGTTATCTATGCCGAACAAATATTTTCGTACAATCAGTGCACTGCTTTTATCTGCCATACTGGGTTCATTTGCATCTGCTGCCAACGCAGAAGAAAAAACCATCCAGATCCTCGCACCCTGGGAAGGAGAGGGTAAGATGTTTCAGATTGGGACTGAAACCATCCAGTTTGTCGGCACCTTTGAAGGTGTCATGTACATGGACAAAAGCAAGAACGAACTGAGCACAGCGTTCTTTATCTGTCCGGCAACTCAGGATATTAATACCACAACAGGCAAGACCAGCGCCAGTGGGTATTGTTATATAGTCGCACAGCGCGGCAAGGTATTTGCAAAATTTACCTGTAAAGGCGAAGCGGTAGGCTCCTGCGACGGCACAATGACGATCACTGGCGGCACAGATGGTCTGGAAGGGATCAAGGGTTCCGGTCCTATGCATGTCCGTACCGCGATTGGCGCAGTTGCGGCAAATGTTAACAGTGGCGAGATTGTGCGCGCGGCCAAGGGATTGGTTGTCTGGCCTAAGATGAAAATCACTTTACCCAAGGCTAAAAAGAAATAGATCAGTTATGCTGAACAGCTATTAATTCTGTAGAGAATTAAAGCAATAAAAAGCCCGGCAGGTTTACCTGCCGGGCTTTTTTTATATCAGGCCTTCTGGAATATGAGGCCTTAAGGGTTTGACAATTAACCCAGTTTTGCCTTGATTGCGTTAATAACCGCATCACTGGAAGTGGCATCAACCGTTATCAACAGGCCTTCGTTGTCATAGTAACCGATCAGCGGCGCTGTTTTTTCATTGTAGGTAGCAAGACGGTTGCTGATGGCTTCTTCAGTCTCGTCTTCACGTTGTACCACGGCGCTGCCACACTTGTCGCAGATTCCTTCTACCTTGGGAGGGTTGCTCTTTACGTTGTAGATGGCCTGGCATTTCGAATTCTCACAGGTACGACGTGTGGTCAGACGATCGAGTATCACATCACGTGCTACGTCGATGTTCACGGCCATGTCCAGTGATATACCAATACGTTCCAGCAGTACCTTAAGTTGCTCGGCCTGCGGGATGGTGCGCGGGAAGCCATCCAGCAGAAAACCTTTCTCACAATCCGGTTCCTGCAGACGCTCTTCCATAATGCCCATGATCAGCTCATCAGGAACCAGATCGCCGGCTTTCATGAAGGCGTCGGCTTTTTTGCCCAGTTCGCTACCGGCCTGAACAGCACCACGCAGGATGTCACCGGTTGAAATCTGTACAGAGCCATCAATCTCGGTCAGTAATTTGGCTACAGTGCCCTTACCTGCGCCCGGGGCGCCTAGCAGTATTAGTTTCATTATTTAGTTCTCTTCTGGTTAGCGGAAGTTATACAGTGCGCATAATCTATAGAAATAATCCTTGCAGGGCAAGGCCGTATAGTGGCGTGTAGCACATAAATATCTGATTATTGGATAAAAATATTTATCATTCGCGAGTGATAAACAAAATAGCATATAATACTTGACATAATAACTATGGTAATTCAGACTGTCTCGCCCAGATAGGCATGCTAGCAATGTCTTTAGTATTTTTAATGTAAAATTAGTTAATTATGAGGTTTATTATGGACTTACCAGAACGTGATGGTGATGGCTATCTGCGTGACATGAATGACTGGACGCCAGAAATCGGCCGCGCCATGGCTGAACGTGACGAAATTGATCTGGATGACCTGAAATGGGAGCAGATCATGAAGGCGCGTGAATACTTTGAAGAAAACTCCACCGTACCGCCCATCCGCAAGTTTGCCAAATATATTGGTCAGGATCAGAAAGCGATATTCAAGATGTGGATGACAGGCCCAATGAAGCCTATTAGCAAGTATGGTGGTTTGCCCAAGCCAACAGGCTGTGTATAAGGCCGATCGGAGCGGATAATGATAGCTACAGACTGACCCGATAAAGGCAGATGGATCAAAGCGATCCATCTGCCTTTTTTTGCACAGGGCCGTGCCAGGGTTCCTTACACCTTATGGACGTGCCTTGGCGATGTAGTCTGAATTTGCAAAACAGGCCGGCGTTAACAAAAACGCCATACTGGATATACAGAAGCTCCAACGAGTACCGATTTCATCGCTACGCCGGATTACTTATTCTGTTCCGGATATGCGGTTCTATTTCCTATCCTGAAATAAAAGGTAGCACCTTCATCAACACTCGCATTGGCCCAGATCAGACCATTGTGTTTAAAAATGATACGCTGCACGGTTGCCAACCCGATACCCGTCCCTTCAAACTCAGAACCGTGTAGACGCTGGAAAGGATCGAATAGTTTTTTGCTAAATTGCATATCAAAACCGACGCCATTGTCTTGTATATAGAAAACGGTATCACCATCTTGCCTGGTCTGGCCCAGTTCTATGGTTGCTTTATCAGATCCATGTGTATATTTCCAGGCATTACCAAGCAGGTTCTCCAGTGCAATATTAAGTAGTCTCTTGTCGCCCTGGCAGACTAGATTTTTCTGAATAGTTACATTCACACTGTGCCTGGGCTCTTGTTCCTGCAGATGGTAAACAATCTTAGTAGCCAGTTCCGACAGGTTGACAGAAGCGTAATTCATCTCGGTCCTGCTGACACGAGACAGCATCAGAATATCATCAATCAACAGTCCCATACGTTTTGTTGCCGCGCAGACACGATTCAGGTATGAACGTCCCTGTTCATCCAGCTGATCGCTATTGTCATCAAGCAGTGCCTTTGAAAATCCGTCTATTGCCCGTAGCGGGCTGCGTAAATCATGCGAGACTGAATAACTGAATGATTCAAGTTCTTTTGTACGGGCTTTAACCTGGTCTTCAAGATGGTCTCGATATGAAATCAGCTCCTGCGTATCATTGTACAGGCGCATATCTGCGTCTTCGATGCTGATCCCGAGTACCCTGAATTCATCATTGCGCAGGGTGAGCTCGGGTAGTCTAATATTTCCCCTGCCAAGGGTGTCCAGATACCTGATTGACTGGTTGAGTGGTTTGGTAATCCATTTTGAAAAGATATAAGACACGCAGAAAAGAATGACCAGAATCGCGAGCAGGTAGAACCAGAAGGTACGCAGTAATTTTTGCTCAATAGCATCTAATCGGGAGGTGTTGATGTCCAGGATCAGCGTGCCAATACGTTCACTACTGAAATAGACGGGCAAGACAGTGACTAAGGTACTGTTTTTGTTAAACCAGTGCGAATAGGCATCTGAGATACTGCCTACGTCATGGTTTAACGAATCGATTAGTTCGTGTTGGTATGGAAGCTGGAGCTGATTATTGCCGGGTTCCGTGTGGCCTAGAATCAATTCATGATTGTCTATGACGGCAATTTCACGAATAACCAGCGAACCCGGTTTCAGGTTACTGCGTCGGCTTGATTTATAAACCTGATTTAGCCTGTCCCATAATTGAAAATACTTGTTGTAGCGAACATCATCCGAAATAACCAGCGCCAGGGTTTTCGCCAGCTGTTCGGAGCTTTCCTGCATGGTTTCTCGAGTTAAATTAACGGCTGCCTGAAAGTTGAAAAAAGCGATAGCGCCTGATATCAGTAATCCGGTGGTGAGCAGCAGTGCGCCCAGTTGGCGTGAATAGGATTTTTTTATCCAGCTATATATCATAGAAATTATTGGACTTGTTAGTTCAGGCGCCAGCCAAGTTCAGTCAGCATTACTTTAATATCATCATAAAATTTGTTTTGTTTAATCACGAAGCCGTCGATACCCAATTCCTTCAGCAATTGCCTGCCTTCCGCATCCGCAGGCATATTGACAAGTGCATCATTCAGTTTGTCTATCGTATCGCTGGGTACCGAGCGGCCTGCTACGACAGGGGTGAACGGAAAGGGGCCGATGCGGTCAATAATATGCAGGCTTTTTCCTGTTTGTGGGAATTTTTTCAGATATTCGACCCATACATATTCGTCTATTGCGGCAACGTCAGCCAGGCCGTTTAAAACGGCGGTGATGCTGCGCTCATGATTTCCGGCGTTCAGTAATAACCTGAAATGTGTTTTTATAGCGATACCCTGTTTTTTCAGCTGGAATGCCGGTGCTACAAAGCCGGAATTGGAACGCGGGTCCGAGTAGGACAGAATCTGCTGCTTGAAATCGGTCAGGCTTTTTTCAGGTCGTCCTTTACGGGTCACTATTACACTGTAGTAGAGCGGCTTGCCGTTAAACAGCGGCACACTCAGCAGCTGCTGTTTATCCAGCGCATGATCCTGTACGTAGGGCGCGCCACAGGTCCAGCCGATCGCGTCCGGGTTATCGCGCAGGGTATTCGAGAGCTCCTGATAAGTGCTGGCAAACACAGGTTTAAGAGAATGGCCGGATTTTGCTGTCAGGTATTGGGTAAACCGCTCAATTAGATTGGCGTTGCCACTGTTGATGATGACCCCTGACACCACAAAGTCATGTGATTTGACCGAAACATCTGCCGCGGCCAGTATGGAGGCAGTCAGGAAAAACAGTATATTAATCACAAAAACAATGGGTTTTACCATAATTAAGGCGTACTATCCGGGCAGTCATTGTATTGAACTCACTATCGTATGAGTTTGTTTATAGTCCTGTCTGAATTATAGCGTTTTAGCCATGGATTGCGATAGCTATATGCACGCATGGATTTCAGAGCCATATGCCAGTCAACCGGGTGTATACTTGTGTCGCACAGCAAGCCATGTGTACTATGCGCATATACAAAACAGTAAGGAGTTAATGTGGCTAAACCAACTTGTCCCGAATGTTCCGTGAGCGGGATAGAGCATATCGCATCAAAAGACAGCGTAGAGCATTCGCGCCGTCGCGAAGCCTGGTTTTATGTTGTTTACTGTTCGGAATGTGGCCATGTTTACGGGGTGTTTAGCAAGCATGTCTTTACACAAGGAAAACCTGTCCAGTTTGTTATGCCGGGCAAGTGAGCTTTTAGTTGTCTAAACGATAATACTGACTATCTGTATACTGATTTCGAGTATGAAACAGGATCACTCTCTCTCCTTTCGATATAAACTGATCACCGGTTTCGTGATGGTTATACTTATCCTGTCTGCGAGCATGGGCATCACTCTGTACCGGATGTTCAAGGTTACGCACCTGGGTATTGACGCTATCGAAAACCGCTATCCGATGGCCATGCTGGCGCATGATGCGGTATTCAAAATCAACCAGTCCCAGTCCTACTTGCACAGCTATCTCCTGACCGGGGATGCGAGCTATTATCAGTCCTATAAAAATATTCTTGGCCACCTTGCCAGCGATATTGGCCGGATTAGCCAGTATGAATCCGGGCAAGAGGCCGGGGAGAAGGTGACCGCTCCCGGTCTGAAAACCACGTTGCGTTTACTGACGCAGCTGGGTAAGGCCGGTGAACGAATTGACTATTTACAGAAAAACCCCCGGGATAATTACCTGATAATGACCGAAGCGGCAGAGCGGTTAAATCCACTGGCATTGCAATACCTCGGCTTTCTGAATGAATACATCGAAGAGATGCGCGATAAAGCAATAAACAGGCGCAACCTGGATATCCTTAACCGTTTAACCGATTTGCGCCATAACTGGTCACAGATGCTGGCCGGATTGAGGATTGCATTGGCGTCTCATACCCTGGACAACATGACCGACGTGATTACCTATCTTGATGTCAGTCGAATACAACTGAACGAATTGCAGAACCTGAAACCCGAGCTAGGGATCGAAGGTATCAGTACCCTGTCCAACATACATGACAAATATGACAGCGCGTTGGATGAATTCAGGCTACGATACGAAAAATCAGACTGGCGCGAAGATATCAAGCTTATGAAGACAGTAGTGCTGCCCAGCATGCATGAGCTGGAAAACTTGTTGGGACAAGTGTCTACCCGTCAAAGCAATATATCCAGGAAGGTGGGTGTTCTGCTAACCGATTCACTGGAGGGTATACGCACAGGTGCTGTTATTATTCTTATATTGGCTGTGCTGCTGGCAGTGATGGTGGCTACGCTACTTATTCAGTCACTGGTTAAACCGGTACATGAATTAATACGTGCAGCAAATGATGTGGCCAATGGTAATCTCAGCGCGCGTGTTACACCACAGGCAAATGATGAATTCGGTGAACTGGCTGTCCGTTTTAATGACATGGTGTCTCGCCTGCGTTCTGAAATGAACCAGAAAGACGTGGCGGTATCCGAGTTGACTTACAAGGTTAATCAGGCCGAGCAAAGCAGTATCGAAAAGTCTGAATTTCTTGCGCGATTAAGTTATGAACTTAGAATACCGCTTACAACTGTGGTTGGATATGCTGAGGTAATGCTATCAGATGCCAGAGATGCACATGATCAGGCACAAGAGAAAATAACGGCGGGTATTATTGAATCAAGTCAGGTCTTGATGCACCTGGTTGACGAGGTTGTGGTGCTGGCCGACATGGAGTCCGGAAATGTTGAACTGGAATCAAGCAATGTTCGGGTCAATGAAATAGTCAAGATGATGCTTGATGTTTTACAGCCGAGACTGAACTCCCATGAGATGACAATACTGGTAAAGGAAAATGATGAGAGTAGATCAAAACTGTATATCGATCTGCCCAGATTGACTCATGCGTTTTACAATATCGTCAACTATATGAAGCGTTCAATGTCACAAGTGACGGATATCGTCCTGGATTGTGAGCGCCGATCAGAGACACGGCTCAGGTTTAATTTCGTCAGTGAAGTGGCCATTGCAACTGAAGAAGAAATTTCGACTATCTTTCAGATTGGCCATTATCACTCTAGTAATGGCCCGGGTTCCAGTCCGGCAAGTATGGATCTGGTTATAGCGCGCAAGATTATAGACTTGATGGAAGGCCGTATTGGTGCATCTGTGCAGCGTAAGGGTGGGATGACTATCTGGGTTGAGTTTGAATCAATCTGAGGTGTCTGACCCTGACGCTATCGCCAGTACGGGCGGCATACGTATATCAAGTGCTGTATAGGGCAGATTCAGGCGATTTTCATATATCAGCGTATAGGCCAGTATATTTTTTAGATAGTTACGCGTTTCCCGGTAGGGTATGGTTTCTATCCATATGTCGGCATCCATGTCACTCTGCTCAGGCAACCAGCGCTTAACGGCATTTTTTCCTGCGTTATACGCAGCCATTGCCAGTATGGGATTGTTCGTTTTATCAAGTAACATATTCAGGTAAGCCAGCCCGAGACGTATATTCTGTTTGGCATCGCCAAGTTTTTCGACGGCAATGGTTTTTCCATCAAGTTTGCGTGCGACCCTTTTTGCTGTGCCGGGCAATAATTGCATCAGCCCCCTGGCATTTTTGGGTGATTGTGCATCAGGGTTAAAACTGCTTTCCTGTCTTATTACTGCATAGGCCCATGCCGTATCAATCTTTCCCTGGCTAGTCGCAGTTTTCAGGAGTTTGTCATAGGGTAGTGGAAACCGGATCTCCAGGTCATTGCGGTACTGGGTTTGCGCCAGTGTATAGATGGCACGATCATGCCATGACCAGTTGCTGGCAATGTAGGCCGCATGTTTTAGCGCTATCTCGTCCATGTTTCGGGTCATGAAGTGCCATTCTCGTCGGGCATCAAGCATCTGTTCCTGAAATAACAGTTCACGTGAACGAGCCACAGCAGGTAGAGACAGTAAGTTAGCCAGAATGTCTTTATCAATAGAAAGGGCTTGTTGTTGCAAACTGTATGGGTGTTGTAGCCGTTCTGCTGAAAGAAAGCCTTCATAGCTACGCTGCCGGGCGAGTTTTCTGAATATGATTTTCGCTTTGTCGGCGTGGTTGCCGTTGGCAAGTGCGCGAGCCAACCAGTATTGCCATTGCGATGATTGTTGCGTTTTTTTAGGCAGCAGGGTGACCAGTTGTTTGACATTTTCCCAGTCACGGTTATGCAGCGCAACGCGTAATCGCCAGATAACCACATGTTTATCCAGCATATTAGCTGGTATCCGCTCAAGCCAGTCATCAGCATCCGGATCGTATCGATAGGCCAGTGCCAGCGCCAGTTTCTTACCGAGTGACAGTAGCTCGGTGGTGGAAAGTTCATTTAATTTACTGACCTCCAGCCAATGATCCTTAAGATAGTCAGGTTGAGTTCTGATCAGCCGAGACAGGCTGTGGAGCCTGATTGCATGGCTGTACGGATTACTATCACTGATTGCATCCGGCTTCAGGCTCAGTCGTGCATGTCGGTGCAGATCAAGCCATTCCTGTAGCCAGATGTGTTCTTCCTTGTCCAGAAAATGTCGTAAGTACCGGGCCAGCCGTCGGTTGCCACGTCGCATGGCCAGTTCGATTCGCTGCCACACCAGCGCAGAAGTCAGTTTTCCCTGTTTATTAATCAGTTCGATAACCGAATCGCAGGCAGATGGGAGTGAACGGCCTGACAGCCAGATCTTGCTGAATTGTTTGATACTGAATGTTCTTTTCAGGGCATGTTTTGCATGCAGGGTATAACAGCGAAGTGTGGTGTTAACGCGTAGCGGTTTCTCAGCAAGAAAGGCCTGCCAGCGCTTATCCAGGCCAAGCTGTTGCAACCAGTTATTTTGTAAGCGCCAGCTGAGAGGGCTGTCTGGAAAGGCCTTTAAAAAAGTCCTGATTTCAGTCGATTTGACGGTGGACAGACGAGTATTTATGTCTGCATAGCGCAGGTAGGGATAAAGTGGGTACTTATGTAAAACGTCTACCTGAGCCCAGAATGCCAGGCGGTCACCCTTATTCAATGCCTGCATGGCATCCTGGTACCGGCTACGCATGGTCTCCATGCCGTAATCCGGCTCGGTGGCATTGGCATTTAGTAGCATGATGAGGCCGAGTAGCCCAAGCAGAGGGATAATCCATTTCATACCGACATTGTGTTCAAACAAATTTGCTGTGTCTACCATTACATGGGTATTATTCATAATATATGAAGTGTTTGCTCAGGAAGTGTAAAACTGTGGTATTGCAATGGAGAGTCTGATTAAGGATTACGGCCGATATCTGAATAACATCGGGTATCTGGTCGCGGCCTTTGTTACGGTAGTATTGCTGATTATCATAATCAGGATATGGATACGGCAACGAAAACCGCTTGCACAAATATCCCGAATTGTTCGAAAGTCCGGTGTTGGCGTTCAGGCTCAGGTGTTATTGCCTGGTGTAGATGGGCAGCTGTACACTGCCGACTATCTGATCATGACCCCATGTGGTATATGGTTGCTGGATGTGCTGGATTTTGAGGGATTGATTTTTGGTGGTGCCGAGACAGATGACTGGACCCAGGTGATTGGCCGCAAGAGCTTCCGTTTTACAAACCCCTTGCATGCGCTGCGCGACAAGCGTATTCAGCTGCAGGCCATGTCAGATCTTGAGGAGATAAAGGCAGCGGTGGTCTTCACCCGTGCGGGCTGTTTTCCGAAAGATCGCCCCGGTGGAACCGTTCAGCAACAGGATCTGGCGCAATTACTTGTTTGTCCGGATCAGGACAGGAAGAAACAGCAGAATACACATTTGCAGCGAGCCTGGGACTTGTTGGTGACAGAATTGAACATGAACTGACACAGGTTTAACCGGGTACAAGTACGCTTTGAACCGGGTGGTAAAAAAACAATGCCAGAATCTAGATTCCACCTGCACCTGAGCACTGAACAATATCAGCAGTATTATTGTGGCGAGGTGAATCAGGTGCAGGTGATTGATCAGCACAATCACCGGATACAGTTTCCGGCAGGCATGTTACGGCAACATGTCAGTCACGATGGAGTTCATGGAGAATTCATTCTGAAATATGATAAGGATAACCGATTGATATCGCTTGAACGGGTGTGATTATGGTGTATTTTTCACGACAGTTATTTTTATTTTTCAGTCTGTTGATAGTATGGTTACCGGCCGTTGCAATTGGTATCGATATCACGGCACCTGACTTTGATGATCGGCCATTGGCTGAACCGGTCGAAACCCCCGACTGGTTTTTTCTAAGCTTTCTGGATATCAAGGAAGACCTGGGTGAGATTAAAAAAGCGGGCAAAAAAGGACTGATTGTTTATTTCGGGCAAAAGCGTTGTCCGTACTGCAAGGCCTTTCTGGAGAATAATTTTAACAAACGCGATGTGGTTTACTATACTCGAAAAAATTTCGAGATCATCGCAATAGACGTGCGTGGAACGCGACTGGTTACCCAGGTAGACGGTACAGTGATACCAGAAAACGAGTTTGCAGAGCACCTGAGTGCCAATTTCACCCCCTCGTTACTGTTTTATGACCTAGCCGGAAACATAATACTCAAACTGGTGGGTTATCAGTCCCCTTATCGGTTTCGGGCAGCGCTTGAGTTTGTTGCCGATGCACATTATCAAAAAGAAAGTTTTCGCAAGTACCTCGCACGTGGGGCAGGTGCACCGAATGAAGGCAAGGCCACGTTGAATACGGCGCCATTTTTATCGCCGCCACCCTATGCGCTGGATCGAAGTCGTTACCCGGCTCAACGCCCTTTGCTGGTGCTATTTGAACAGAAAAACTGTCATTCATGCGATGTCCTGCACGCAGGTCCTTTTTCAAGACGAGAGACGCGCAACCAGTTGCGGGCATTTGATGTGGTGCAACTGGATATGTGGTCAGAAGCGCCGGTCATTACCCCAACAGGAAAGCGTACCACGGCCAGGGAATGGGCGGAACGTCTGCAGCTAAATTACGCGCCCACATTGATTTTTTACAGTGAACGGGGCAAGGAAATCATACGTGTCGATTCTGTTATTTATTTTTATCGTTTGCGAGGCGTACTGGATTACATCCTGACACGAGGCTATGAGCACTTCCGCGGCTTCCAGGAATGGCGTAGACGCCTGAATCGCTGATTAAGTGCCTTCCAGACCCCTTTGTTTGCGATCTATTTAGCTGTTTTGAGCAGCATGATTGCTTACCCGCACGATTCGTTCTATCTTTATGATATGTAAGAATCATTTGCAGAAGCTTTATGGTAAGCACGACCCAGCAACATCAGGCCTATAACCAGGCGTTCTCTCTGGACAACTGGATACAGGTCTGTGCGTCACAATATCTAGACGATGAGCTGAAGCTAATCCGCCAGGCAGGCGAACTGGTGCTGGTTGCCCATAAACACCAGCGCCGAGCCTCCGGCGAACCTTATGTCCATCATGTCTTTGCTGTGGCTGAAATTGTCAGCAAGTTGAACATGGATCATGAAACCGTTTGCGCAGCCATCTTGCATGACGTGGTAGAGGATACCGATGTAGGTCTGGAACAGATCGAAGCGGAGTTTGGTCCGGTGATTGCCAGCATGGTAGATGGCGTGACCAAGATGTCTTTAATTCATTCATCTCAGGACAACAATAAAAACGGAGAACACGGGCGACGTGACAAGGAATGGGCCAATGCTGAAAATCTGAGAAAACTATTACTGGCCATGGTGGATGATGTACGTGTGGTACTGATCAAGCTGGCAGATCGTCTACACAATATGCGCACCCTGAACTACCTGCCTGAGGCGAATCAAAAGCGCATTGCTACCGAGACCATGGAAATCTTTGCACCGCTGGCCAATCGTATGGGTATCTGGCAAATAAAATGGGAACTGGAAGACCTGTCTCTACGTTATCTGGAACCGACAAGTTATAAAAGCATCGCGCGTATGCTCGATGAACGGCGTGTTGATCGCGAACAGTATATTGACAAGGCAATAGAACAGTTGCAAACAGCGCTGTCAACAGAAGGTATAGAGGCCAGTATCGCCGGCCGACCCAAGCATATCTACAGTATCTGGAAAAAGATGAAACGCAAGGGTGTCGACTTCCATGAGATATTTGACGTGCGCGCCGTACGCATCGTGGTGAGTAACCTGGCTGAATGCTACGGTGCACTGGGTGTTGTGCATACCTTGTGGAAACATATTCCGCGTGAGTTTGATGACTACATTGCAACGCCCAAAGGTAACATGTACCAGTCGTTACACACGGCCGTGATAGGGCCGGGTGGCAGAACCCTGGAGGTCCAGATACGTACGCCAAAAATGGATGAACATGCCGAACTGGGTGTGGCTGCACACTGGCGCTATAAGGAGGGCGGTCATTTTGATGAGGCCTTTGAACAGAAAATCACCTGGCTGCGACAATTGCTGGAATGGAAAGAAGAAGAGCCCAGCGCAGGTGACTTTATTGATCGTTTCAAGGCCGAGGCATTCGAGGACCGGGTATACGTACTGACCCCGCGAGGGAATGTTGTTGACCTGCCTCTGGGCGCAACACCACTGGATTTTGCCTACTATATACACACCGACATAGGCCACCGCTGCCGGGGTGCCAAGGTGGATGGCAGTATCGTACCGTTAACCTATCAACTGCAAAATGGTGAGCAGGTTGAGGTGTTAACAACCCGCAACGGTACACCGAGCCGCGACTGGCTTAATCCTAATCTGGGATACCTGCGTACTTCCCGCGCAAGGGCCAAGGCACGCGGCTGGTTCAAACACCAGGATCAGGACCAGAATATTGCTGATGGTCATGTCATCCTGGTACGCGAACTGGGCCGGCTGCGCATGAGTTCGGTCAAGCCTGAGCAGCTGATTTCACGCTTTCATTGTCAGACGGTAGATGAATTACTGGCACAGATCGGGCGCGGCGAAATCACCACCGGCAAGCTGGCCAATGCGGCGCACGAATTACTCAAACCACATCATCAGGATACAAAAGTATTACGTGAGGTGAGTGAGCCACCAGATAAGGACATGCAGGGCGACGTTAGTATTCACGGTGTTGGTAACCTGCTGACACGTATCGCGCGTTGCTGCAAGCCTGTGCCGAATGACTCAATCGTAGGCTTTATCACGCTCGGCAGGGGCGTGACCATACACCGGTCAGACTGCCCGAATATTTTACGTCTGCCAACCGACAAGCGCGCACGGTTGATAGAAGTCGCCTGGAATACCGCACCCCGCACTACTTACCCGGTTGATATACATGTACTGGCCTATGATCGCCAGGGTCTGTTACGTGACGTTACGCAGATACTGACTAATTCCACAGTGAACGTGCTGGCGGTCAATACCATGACCGACATCAAGGATCATATGGCACGCATGAGCCTGACCGTTGAGGTCGTCGATACCGGTCAGTTGAGTGATATGCTGGAGCGCATCCGGCAGTTGAGGAACGTGGTCGAGGCGCATCGTAAAGAGTGACCTGCAAATTTTATTCAGGGTGAAAGTGCGCGCAGCTTTTTGGCATAGGTTTGCGCCGCCTCTTTTTTACCCATGTCTCGAAGAAACGCCACCAGTGCGCTGAGTATCTGTACGTTATCGGGATGAGCAGTATACGCACCCTGTAACACCATTACCGCTTGTTCCGGTTTGCCTGTCGAGTTCAATGCCACAGCGTAGATATAAACATATCTTATATTGACTGGATTTAGTGTTGTTGCCAGCCGCAGCTGTTCGAGCGCTGCTGTAGTACGTTTTTGTCGAATAAGTGACAGCCCCAGTGAGTGGTGCGCGTCAGCACTGTTAGGGGCTACTTTGATAGCGCGGCGTAACATTTTCTCAGCCTCTGTTTCATTCCTTTGTGCGCGGTAAAGATCCGCCAGATTGACGTAGGCTGGTACATAGGCCGAATTAAGGTTGATTGCTGTGTTGTATGCTTTAACTGCACGCGTAGCATCACCTTGTGCGGCATACAGGCTACCGAGGTTGGTCTGCGCCTCAGGTCGTTCTGCATTCGCATGCTGGGATGCAATATATTCCTGTAATGCCTGGTCCAGCAACAAGCGCTGCTCAGCCGACAAGTTGCCTGTCGGGATGGATACCAGTGATCGGGCTACCGCCATGCGCACTGCACGTACCGGATCATCCAGTTTTAGAAATGCAAGGCGTACGCGTACGTTTAGCGGCGCGTATTCCAGCGTCCTTGCAGTCGCTGCGCGTACAGCAGGGTCATCATCCCACAGACCTTCAGTCAGTACATTGATGGTTGAAGCACTCAAAAAGGGCCCAATATGACGGAGTGCTGTGGCGCGCGCAATCTCCGGAGTCTTTGCATCTCTGATGAGTGTAGCCAGCGCATCACCGGCACCGGATCTTGCCTGGCGAGCGTCAGACAAGGCCTGTGCATAGGTCTGGAACCCGGCAGGGCTGTGTCCATACCAGTCACTGACCTGTTTGGCGGCCCATTCAGGTTTTTTATCGGTATGGCAGTTATTGCACGCATTAGGTGTGCCCAGCTTTACCGATAGATCAGGCCTCGGAATACGCATGCTGTGATCGTGACGCGGATCGACCTCCATGTAGGTACGCGCTGGCATATGGCATTCTGCACAGCTCGCACCTTTAGAATTTTGTTTGTGAAAATGATGGCTGGCTTGATTGTACTTTGTTTCCCGGTGACACTGCAGGCAGACACCGTTGCCCGGCACTCTTAACTTCAGGCTATGCGGCTCATGACAATCGCTGCAGGTTACACCGACACGATACATCTTGCTCTGTAGAAAAGATCCGTAGACGTATACTTCATCCTCTATCTGGCCGTCGGCAAAATACATGCCTTCATCAAGCAGACGCGGCAGGTAATGATCCAGCAAGGGTTGACCATGCACAAAGCCATCGCTGATGACGCTGCGTCGTGAATGGCAGCGGGCACATATCTCGATTTCCTTGTTACTGTTACGTGTCTTGCTGCGTGCGGCATTGCCGGTTTTCGGATCAATCTTCCAGATGATATCCCGGCGTTCATCCAGTAACAGGCTCAGGCCCTTATTGGCGGTATGCTTTTTCCAGCCCGGTTTTTTCTGCGCCCACTTCAGGTGGTCTGCGCCGGGGCCGTGACAAGCCTCACAGGAAACATCAATCTCCGACCAGCGGGTCGAGAATGACCGGGTCACCGGGTCGTAACGTTTTTCCAGGTGTGTCGAATGACACTCTGCACACATGCTGTTCCAGTTCTGGCTGGGTTGGGTCCAGTGCAGTTCATCATCGTAAGCAATTTTTTCATCAGGATAGAGGTGGAACCAGCGCTGACCTCCTTTTTCTTTGGTGCGGGAATCCCAGGCCAGACTCAACGCCTGCAGGCGGCCACCGGGGAATTCGATTAGATATTGCTGCAGGGGTTCAACACCAAACGTGTACTTGATCTGATAATCCTGGAGCTTGCCATCCGGGCCTTCAGTACGCACCATGAACAGATTGTTCTTGCGGTAAAAGGTAGAGCTAATGCCATACCAGGTCAGGCTGGTATTGTTAAAATCACCCAGAACGGTTTTTTCCGTTGCTTCCTGCATGGCCAGATCATGATGTGAGCCAGCCCATTGTGTAGCTTGTTTCTGGTGGCATTCAGCACAGGTAGTTCGTCCGACAAAGACTCCCGCATCAGCGTCATTAGCGAGTGTTATGGAGGGCATAACCAGCCAGGCGATAAACAAAGCGAGCTTCAGGTGCATGGGTATTCCGATATATTAAATTGTTGCTGTAACATCATAATAACAGGGCAGGGCTGGCTGTGAGCCAATTCATTGCGACAGCAATGCTTAAAAACTGATTACTCCAGTACTTCTGAAAGCGGTATGCCAGTCGCGCCAGAGGGTGGCTTTATTTTGAGATAAGCGGCCAGCGTAGGCGCAATATCATAGGGCGTGACAGGGCGATCCACTTTTGCGGCCGACAAACCTGCCCCTGCAAAAATCACCGGCACAAAGGTGTCGTAACGCCAGGGTGAGCCATGAGTTGAGGCCACCGTTAAACCGTCGAAATCATTGATGAAGACATCTGGCTCAAACACCAGGTAGATATCGCCGGAACGCTGCGGGTGAAAATTGCGCAGGATCGAGCGCATTAACGTCGTGTCAGGTAGACTGGCCGTGCGCAGCGCGGTACTGGATACGGCGTTGGCCACGCCTTTGATCTTCATTAGCTCCTCAGCAACGGTTTGCTCTACCACCCCCTGATCGAGTCCCTTTTTGCGGATCAGCTTATGGTTGAGATAGATGTAGGGGTGAACGTAGGCCTCAATGAGCTGCTCACCCATGCCGAACTGTTTCTTTAGTTTCGCGATGGCCGGTATTTTATCCAGTGTTTTGGTATCGAAGTAGTGGGCCTTGTTGATGCCCAGACTGTGCAGATAACCCGGTGCTTCCGGCTGACCATGATCAGCAGACAGAACGATCAAGGTGTTGGCCAGTCCGACCTTTTTATCAATATAAGCAAACAGCTTCGCCAGAGTACGGTCGAGGCGAGCGATGTTGTCTTCGCTCTCCAGACTGGAGGCAGTAAACAGATGGCCGATGTAATCGGTGGATGAAAAACTGATGGCGAGATAATCCGGCACCTCGTCCTGGCCAAGCTGTTCCTTGTCTAGCAGGGTAATGGCGAAATCCAGGGTTAATTCATCTCCGGCCGGGCTTAGCGTCAGCCTGGTGGTGAAGTATTTATCATTCGCTTTACCATAGGGATGAGGGAAGGTCCGGCCAAAACCGGCTAGATCAATTTCATATTCGCGGTCATCGGCGTCACCAAACAGATACCTGGCAGGCTTGTGTATCAACTCCCAACTCTTGCCTGCGTAGGTCGACGCCAGCTTGCGCGCATTCCATTGATTCACCCAGGCAGGATATTTGTCATAGTAATAATTGCTGGTCACGAACCTGCCACTGGCCTTGGAAAACCAGAAGGCCTTACCGGCTTGCCCGGCCATTGGCACCGCCCCCCGGTCTTTCACAGATACCGCGAAGATCTTTGATTGTCCGGCAAAAGAGATGGCCATCTCGTCGCTCAGGGTAGAGGTCAGAATATTATCTGGCGAACGGCCTTCTACTTTAGCCGCTTTTTGTGTTGGATCGATCTCGGTATTATTGTTGATATCGGCACCTGCGGTTAGCAGATGGTATCTGGAATCCTCAATATTATACACCTGGCGACCCTGCTCACGATCATACCAGACATTACCAATCATGCCGTGAGCCGCAGGCACGGTACCCGTGGCCAGCGACGTGTGACCGACTATCGTCTCGGTGTTGGCATGCTGGTAATGCGCATTGCTGTAGTGGATACCCTGTTCCATCAGATAGCGAAAACCACCGTCGCCTAACACATGTCTGTAGCGGGAGGGCAGGTCGCCACGTAACGCATCGACAGTGATCTGAAGGATTAATCTTGGCGTTTTCTGCTCAGCACTATAAACAGACGTCGAACACACCAGCGCCACAAGAAAAATTACAGTAGAACGGGGTACAGGCTTCATGCTACTTAACTGCCATAGCAGCAGAGTAGTAAACAAAGTCAATGGCATTATCAAAGCGCGATATATCTTCCTGCGAGCCCTTGACCGTGCCCAATTTAGACAATTTTGGCGCGGTTTCACTGGTAAACAGGGTATTAAACGCCTTACGGTTCGTTTCAATGAAGACCTGATGGCTCGTTTTTGTTGACACCTTGTGACCAGACTTGCCTTTGTTTACTTCCAGAATACCATTGCGCAAAAACAGGGTGAATGCTTCGTCGGTATCCGTAAATTTGAAGTGATAAGCCGTATTGCTACCCTTAACCTGCTCAGGAATTACCCGGTAACGCATATTGTCCATCAATGTCGCAGTTGATGTTCCTGCAACAATCTCCGGGCTGAATAACAGCGACTTGCCAATTTTCGCCACCAGCTTCATATCCAGCAGACCATCCAGCTCATCGGCACCACTTAAATAAAAGCCTCGGTTTGAAGAGTTGATGGTGGCATAGCCTAAATGACGTAGCGCAGCGGCTTTCAGGTAGCGGGCTGCCATATCCTTGCTATCAAGACGTACCAGCTTGTCAGACAGTACCAGTGACCATTTAATATCGCCATCTTTAAGGGCTTTTTCAGATAATTTAAACACCTTGTCGCGCCCTCCCATCGCAGCAACCAGCTTTTTATCTTCCTTTGCTTTTGGCATCGGGTCCAGATTGGCTGGGTTACCGTCAAACCAGGAAATGTAACCCGTATAAAAAGAGCGCACATTGGTTTTGACGTTGCCATAGGTTTGCACCGTAAATGGATCCAGGGTTAAATAATCAGGAATGGTGATTTCATTGGCCAGATCATCACCGGTCTTGCCCTGGTTAATAAGGCGGATAGCCTGATCATGTTGAAATTGCATCGCATCACGGTAGGTGACCAGAATCCGGTCAACATTCTGTTTCCCATACTCGGCTTTACCATGTCCTGGTAGCATGTTTTCCGGGTCCAGGTCACGAATTTTATCAATTGCAGCAACCCAGGCATTGGTATCCCTGAATTTAGTGCCACGTGGGGAATGTAGTTGTGGTGCTGCCGGACCCTGTAATTCATCACCAATAAAGACGGTTTTGTATTTTGGCGAATAGATAATCACATGTCCTGCATTTTCGCCGCCAGTATGAGTAAAGACCAGCTCCAGCCCCAGTACCTTTCTGGTTTCTGACTCTTCATTCGTTGTATAGGTCGGCGCGATGAAACCGGCCGTACCACTGGTCATATTGCCGCAACAGCCCGTTGTATACTGCTCCTTGTCAGCCGGTTGTAGCGCAGTACCATACATAAACGCGGCTCTCTGACCCATGATGGGGCCAGTGGCGGAATTTTCCGAGACATAGGCAGTCATAAAGTTGGCATCCGCTATCACCTCAACATCGCCATCATCAACCTGTTTTTGTGTGATAAATGCAGCGACCCCACCCGTATGATCTGCATGAGCGTGTGTGTAGATAACGGCTTTTATAGGTTTCTTGCTTAATTTTTTCGACAAGAATCATATATAAGGCATTTTCGGTCGCCATAAAGATTTCCTTTGAGTTTTTATTTTATTTTATTGAATTTTACTGATCCTTTCGGTGCATCGATAACATGGATGGTTGCAAAACCATTAGCAGGCGTAATGGACCAGATGGGTGCATTGGGGTGCGTGGTAAAGTTCTCTGCAAAATGTTTGGCGTGGTCAATATAATATTTGGGTGCAAAGCGTTTTACTTTGTACGGGTTGTCACCTGCAGAATATTGCTCCTTGTGATAGGCGCGCGTTTCCAGATCAGGCAACCCGGTAGCCAACACCGGGGCCGCAACAATCCCGGCTAGAATAATATTTGCAATCTTTGTTGCTGCTTTCATGTGTTTGTACCTTTTAGTCATAAATATGTTGAGCTTGAATGGCCTGTAACGCATTAAATGCCTTATTTTGCATTAAGCATTTCAGCCACTTTCTGAAGCGCTTTATCGTTCTTCCAGTCGTAGATGGGGTCAAACAGACTGAATAGTTTTTTGGCCTCGCTGGCCTTTCCCAGCACCACCTTGATTGATCCCTTTTTAATAAGATCTGACGGAGCAGCGGTATTATTAAAGATTGCCGTCCAGGTTTCGGGAGTCATGGAAATCGTGACATCAGGCTTGCGTGATGAGGCAGACAAATCCGGTATAAAATAGACAACGCTGCGTTTTATATGTAATGCATAGCGATGATCTTTATCAAACTGAATGCCCAATATCTTGTCCACGTCTGCCGAGCGCTCAGAATTAATACGCACGCGGTAGAAGTTGACGTAATCGGCCAGGTTTGCTTTAACCGCAGCAGGGAATGCCGGTGCGGCTTTGAGGATGGCGGTTTTACCTTCAAGCTCAAGTGCCTGTGATAAATACCATGAACGGCTATTGGTTGACAGCGCACGGTAACCCATTTGACGCAAACAATCGGCTTTTAGCTGGCTGTTTTTCTGTGTTTGATATGCCTTCAACAGATAGTCTGCAATCTGACAGGACCAGATATAGTCGCCGTCTTTATAAGCAGCCTTTGATTTCTTAAAAGCTGTTGATTCACCACCCATCGCCTTGACCATACGTGTTGCTTCATCTTGCGGATGAAGTTTATTCAGCGTGCTCGCGTTGCGGTCAAACTGGCCGAAAACGGCGGTGTATATGCGCGGTGACATCGCCCTGAGTTCACCATAATTTTGTACAAGTACGGGTGCGTCCTGCAAGCGTGGTGGCATTTTGACCGCGTACTGAAGCTCGTCAAGGTTCTGGCCAAGCAGAATGGCTTTTAATGTTTGATCCAGCACAAAATTAAGTCCGTCGCGGAAATTGCTCATGCGTTGTTCAATCGCTTCATTACCTTTTAGCGAGGTAGCATGTGTCGTTAACAGGATCTCCGGCTTGAGCTTGTCCAGTATATTAACGGCATTCACCCAGCCTGCCGGGTTACGATAGCGGCCACCGCGTACGCTATAGATATTTGGAAACCAGCCCCAGATGATATTGTT
>ENA-ORDP01000080-ORDP01000080.1-marine-sediment-metagenome-genome-assembly--contig:-NODE-80-length-58115-cov-4.107906_pt1 | contig 58115 bp, 51 predicted proteins | sample MGYA00248627_ERZ508539 | MGnify/ENA primary metagenome ERZ508539 (study PRJEB26208, sample SAMN05571518) | marine sediment metagenome | biome: deep sea; feature: Hydrothermal vent; material...
GTTCATTTTGAAACTTATCAATATAATCCTTGCTCCCTACCGCGACTGCTTCTGACCAGTATGCTTGCCGCTTGTTTTGATCTATTCGTAATTCCGCGTTAATCCATTCAAGGTGAGCCTGCTGTAAAGCTTCATGGGTGCTGAATCCGCCAAGTTCTCTTAACGCATCGATATCAATGATTGAATAGCGTTCTGGTGGAGATTGTATGTCATGGTAACCACTGTGTACCCAGTCTCGCGGATGTTTTACTGCTCCCGCTCTGACCATGTTCAGGTCTATATAAACCAGGCATTTGAATAAATGCTCATCGCTCTCGATTGCCGTTGCATGATAGCGATCTTCCCAGTAGGCACCTTTTCGCTTTTTACGTTGGTTGTATTGCTGTGCCGTTCTGCCAGCAATGAGTTGTAATGACTGAGGGATGATATTCTGGCCGGTATCTTTTACCAGTAGATGGATATGGTTTGAGGTAACGATATAATTAAGGACACAAAGCCCATAACGTTGCCTGGTTTCATACAGCCATTTAATCCAGTTTGTTCTGTCTTTTGAAAATTTGAATAAAAATTCCTGCTTATGACAACGGTGTGTGATGTGCCAGACCTGGTCCGGTAAGAAATGTCTGTTTGCTCTTGGCATGATACTTCTTCCTTAAAGTGATCATTTTGGTATCAAAATAGTACTTTTAAGAGGATATTTAGCCATATTTTTGTTGTTTTATTAATATATTTCAGTTGCTTGGCTTGGTCCGACCCCATCCCGCATCCATCCCGCCCATCCCGCATGAGTTTCCCCAGACCCTCCTGATGCAGGGCTTCCTTTTAGATATTATCTTATCGCTGCCCCCTATTCTTTTCTATTACTAAGAAATATTACTCCAAATTAATTTCATCTAAAATTTTCTGAAGCTTTTCAGGATCTGCAATATTACCGAAATAATATTCCTTACCATTGTCAATAGCTAAATCATCTGGAGTTTTCATTTCAAATAAAACATCATATTTGTCAGAAAGTAAATCTTCTAAACAATCTGCATCATTCCAATTTGAAATTCGAATATATGGTCCCGCTTCCGGATCAATTAGGACTTCAATTTTTTTACCCGTTTTTGAATCAATCATAATTATATCCTAATAATCTATACTATTAAACCAATCTAATTCACTTTTAGTTGGAGCACGTTTTATACCATTTTTATCTAGTGCATTATCAAATCTTTTGTTTCTTGTTCGGCCAGGTTTATAAGGATTAACTTCTGTCTCTTTAACTCGTGTACGAGTCATATCAAACTCTGTTCCGTTTTTGTATTTTATTTTTATACCTAGCTCACCAGATTCTCCACCTAGTCTAGTTTTATTTTTAGTTGTTCTTGTTGAAATTATACCAATTTCTTTATTTGCACTCTTTGCCACAGCTTCAGGATTCTTACTAGATTCTGTATCGGAACCTGAAGAATTATTCGACTCATTCACATCCTGCTTGCGGTTTTCAGGTTTGCCAAATTTATATTTCGGTTTCGGCGGTTGTATTTGCCTAATAATCGGTTTCGGCGCTTTTAAATTTAGTTTCTTTACATCAACCCTTCGCAATGCTCTAGACAGTTTTAATGCCCGGTATAAATCTACGATAAATTGTAAAGCACGAACTGTGAATTGTCCAACCCGTTGGGCCAGCCGTGCGCCTACAACCACAGCTCCTGCTCCAAGTGTTCCTATAATTATCAGAATATCTATTGTAAGTGATATTTTGAATGTGGCTGAATCTACTACAGATGTACCATCTACATATTCCTTCATAAAAGCGAATAAAAGGTTTCTGCTGCTTTCATCACCCCAGATCGTTGTGATGATGTCGTATCCCTTCTTGATGTTGTTTATGACCGTTTCTGCGCCGTGCAAAATGCCACCAATTAACTTTTGCAAGTCTCTTTGGAGGGCTGGAAAATCGCCTGTTAATACCAGTTCAGTGAATCTCCTCAAGACTGCATTAAATGCTTCATACGCTGCCACCACTATTACGACAACCAGTTTGATCAGAGCACCTATGCCTTCTGCAAAGACAGTTATCACAGCACCGGTTACGATAAGCCCCCGGACAACACGCGATCTTGACCAGTAAATATCATCATGTCGTATTTTATCAGACCTTCTCAGCATCAGTATCTGACTCAGCTCTACAGCGAGTTTGTCGCGCATTGGTTTTGTGCCGGGCTGGGTATATTGGGCGAGTGAAAAAACACTTTTACAATTTACGCTGAGATAGCTGTCACTGAGGACGACAGAACGCATAGTAGTGTTCTTTATAAAGTAGACCTTTATCTTTGCTACTTTTATCCTGTCAAATAGTACTAATTTATATTGGTCGTCCGACCAATTCATTTTAATTTGCTTACCAGTTACCTGGTTAAATTGTCTTAATATTTTACCTACATCGTTACGCTTGAGTCTCATACGTAGTATATATTTAAGGTGAGGGTTAAAATCTACCCTATTTTTTGCTAGCCAGTATGTCGGCCAGAATTGGGCAGGTGCGAAAACCATGGTCATGTTTCCATGCGAAATGGTTATCGGCTTATTTGCTACACAACGCCCATATAATGCATTTGCCATGATATCGCCCTAGTTGATGTTAACTGTTGGGCTTTTGATATCTATCGACGAGGCGGTGATGGTAACGGTTGACCCACCTACCTTTAATGTGATTTTTTGACCAGCATCGATCACGACTTCTTTGCTGACTTTATGGTTTTCGTTATTACCAACTGTGTAACCAAGATCCTTTTTGATTTTGTGCTTTTCGTTGTTTTTTACTTTAATATCGAGATCTTTTTCAGCCTGTATGAATACTTGCTCGCTACCCTTTTTATCTTCAAAATACAATTCATTATAATTTGATGCGCCACCACCCTGGGTTGATCGGGTTTTCATACCACTACGGGTGCCTGGGCCAAGGGTATTGCCGTCTACATAGGGTGGTGCATGTTCGCCATGGTATAACCCACCGATGACGAAGGGTCGGTTGGGATTGCCTTCTTCAAAAGCGATAACGACTTCCTGCCCTACCCGTGGTGTGAACTGGCCACCGAAGCCTTTCCCCGACATGGATTGCATGACTCGCAACCAGCAACTGGTATTGCCGTTATTAAATGTTTTTGGCCGCTCATCCCAGTGAAACTTTACACAGATACGTCCCAGTGAATCGGTATGGATTTCACTGCCTGGTGGGCCATTAACGACGGCTGTTTGCATACCATAGATTCGAGGCTCAGTTCTGGCAAAAGGAAAGGTAAGTGCTCCTTTTGGCATGGCGGTGAAGCTCATTGAAAAACCGGCATCACCATCGCTGCTATGACTACTGTCCCAGGCTGACCATTCCACACCCGTAATGGAAAAGCTTTTTCCTTTGTCATCCCAGCTGGCTGTAGCGGGTATAACATCTGCCGTAAAAACGTGACCCACCTGTAGAAAGCGATAATGCCCTGAACCGCGTACCTGTCTTTCGCGCTCCAGTTCTTCGTCACGCCTTAAGGCCGTGTCGGGGTTGCCAGCTGATGCGGTTCCGAAATCGACATTATAACGATAGTGCTCCATATCCAGTACGCGTGGTACCTTGCCCGTTTCACCTTTAGCCTGTGATTTTACCTTGAGTTGATCACTTGGATTCTTATAGTTATATGCCTTCTGACGAAATTTACCGGTGACAAACTCACTGGCATGTTCCCAGGAGTCAAAGTGCTCAAATGTATTGGTTCCGGACTGCAAGAATAACTTGTCTTTAGGTGTGAGTTTTGGCAGGGATATGCCTGCATCAACCAGGTTTAGTGTATGAGTACCATTCGTGTGTGTGAAATAATATGCGATGCCTTCCCGTCGCATCAGGTGTTCTACAAACTCCAGGTCAGTTTCATTGTATTGAACGATAAATGCGTGTTCTGGGTGTGTGGCGGTGAGCTTTTTCTTTACATCGCTCATCGAATACGGGGTGAATACATCTGTCAGGATATCAGGGATGGTTTTATTCTGGAAAATACGGCAGTTACTCGCTTTCTCGAGAAAGCCCAGCCATGGCATCATGGTTAATGAATAGGTGGTCTGCTGGCCTGCACGTTGAACGCCTAATGCAACCATAGAGTCAATATAGCCATTAAAGTAGCGCAGGCTTTTGTCGGTCTGCTGCAAGACGAATGTTGCGGGTGTGCCGACCAGGTCTTTAGGCTGGAGGTTATCTTTCGTATCTGAGAAAACGTCCAGTGAATAGTGGAATAGCGCAGACATGTCCTCCGACCCACTGATATGTGTCGGAATGAGTATGTCGCCCCCAAGTACAGTTTGCAGACCGATAAGACGGCCTGTTTGTGAGGTAGGTTCACTGGCACCAGACATAATACTGCTCCTTATTTATTTGACTGGATATGACGCCCACAAATGGCGGCTGTCATAAATTCCACAGCTTCCGTGCTTATTAAGATTGTACCAAAGTTAAGCTACAAAAATCCCGGTTTTTCTGCTACTGCATTCACTATTTAGTAAATATTTTTTACTAAATCACTTGTGTATCATTCGATCGTCAGCATAATTGAGGTAATATTATCACTCGCACCTAATGACAAGGCCTCATCAATGAGACTGGCATTCACCTGATCCGGTGGTGAATACAATAACCGTTCTGCGATCATTTGATCATTAAAGATCCTGGTTAACCCGTCTGTACACAGCAGGAAGGTGTCACCCTCGAAAATAATGCCGGTTTCGACCTCTACGGTCACGTCTTCATAGGCTCCTATTGCTCGTGTCAGCACATGACCTTTTGGGTGTTTATCGGCCTGAACCTGAGTCAATCGACCTTCTGCAACGGCCTCTGAAACCAGTGTATGGTCTCGTGTAATACATTTCAAGAAATTGTCACGCCAAAGATAACAGCGACTGTCCCCGGTCCAGTAGCAATGATAGTTCTCACCTTCCAGTACAAGTACCACTACAGTACTCCCGACAACCGCATCACCCCCGATCGATCTGGCGTGGTTGAGTAAGTAAGTGTTCACAGTCTGCAAAACATCCGTCACCTGTTCTGTCAGTTCATAACCCTGATACTCAGCCCCTAGTTGCGCTAACGCCTGTATGATGCTCTGACTGGCGACATCACCAGAATCATGTCCGCCCATACCATCAGCCACGCACCATAAACCAGAATCCGGCATTTCGAGGTATGCGTCTTCATTACAGGCACGTACACAGCCAACATGCGTTAGTCCACTCGATGTAACGTAGCATCCGGTATTATTCATTGTTGTTTGCCACTGCCACGTCAGGCTCTTCGTTCACGGTTTCTGTAATAACCTGTTCTATAGACCAGCCCCACTGTTGCCAGTCACCATCTAACATCGCTGCAAACTGTCCTGCTGCCGGTAGATTGGAGCTTACTAACAAACAGGGCTCAACGTACTCTGATCCTTTTGTCCACCACAGACTGTAATTACCTAGTAATCTTGTATAGGTCTTGTCCAGTAGACCCATCAGTATGTCCGTATTGCCAGTATCGTCTGGTACTGGAACCATATAGGATTTATCAAGGCCGGTTATTGAGGCTTGTGTCTGGTATTCAGGCAATCCATGGAAGTCCGGCTTATCAAGTGACTCAAGTTTCTCAATCAGTTTTTCATATCCGGTATTTTCATCCAGTGCAGAAATCAGTGTTTGTTCGGCAGCACCATACCACTCTTGTCCATTCAAATAGGCATCCCATACCAGATGATTGCCGGCATGAGCAAGGGTAAGCGGGAAGTAACGACCCACTTCATCCATACTCGGAATTATTACACCCGTTACAGTATGTGAATAACAAATACCCGGCGACAAGGCAAAGTGCCATATCGGGCTGGTTAAATAATAATTAAGCCAGTCATCCCCAAGCTGTTCACGACTCACACTCATGGATGATTGCAACCAGGAATGCCAGTACTCCGTGTAGTCCTCGTGTAGATGATGACTGATAAAATCAGCTTGCTGTGGTAGTTTTCCAAACAAGCCACAATGTTCATTATTTATACTCATAAGCGTTGTGGGAGCGAAAAACCCCTAATATCTGTATTGGTGAAAGGATTAACTATACTTTGTGGTCGCAGTACATATTTTGCTTTTACGCCTTTAAGTTTAAAGGTGAGCAGATAGTCGTCATTGTTGTTTTCCATTTTTTTAATATCGGCATATTGATCTATTAGCCTGAACCAACCCCACTCACCCTCGGAACGTGTGCTCAGTGGAGTTCCTTTACTGGCCAGCATTAATACAAAGTCGGAGCTGTTTTTTTCAACACCAGGCCATACCACAGGATAGGAACGCACCGGACCATGTTTGTACCTGACTTTTACACCCATTATGTCAAGTAATGATTGTGTCGCTACTTTATCAAGCGAGTAGGGGCGCAGGATAAATTTAACATTAGGTGTTTTTTGATTTCCTGAGAAGTATGCTTCCTGTATGCGCCTGGCGCGTTCGAAAATCTTTAATGATTCTTCAGAAAGACCTTTACGCTTGATTCGCCACTTGTCTCCTCTTGTATCGACATATACCTTAATATATTGATTAAAGTAGGTGTCCATCTTCCCGCCCGGGCCAAAGAATGCTACAAAATCATCCATTTGTACCTGTCTGTTACTTGTAGCATCAAGCGGGTATCGACCTTTTATAGCCCTTTCGTAATATTTTACGATATCATCTTGCCAGGCATTATTGATGTAACCTTTTGTTGCAACTGTCGTTACGCGCCGACTATCACGTGCAAGTGACTTGAACCACCCCTGAACGATAACAGGCGCCTCACTGACGGCAAATAATACTGGTTTAATAGCACCACCACCCTGATCATCACTTCGGCTCGCTTCAAATGCAGCCATCTTGAAGTCACTCGCAAATGCGAGGTTTTTGAAGTATTTGTCAAGTTCCTTGATAGCGAGTTGCAATTGAGATAATGGCAAACCATCACTGTCATTAATGTAATCATTTAGCGATGAGAACGCGCTAGAAACAGGCTGCCCTGGCAGCTTAACGCGAGATTTTTTTGTATTCTTTGGCACCAGTCTTTCCAGGCGCCGCTTTTCTGCTGATAATTTTGAATTTGACTCAGCGAGGGCACCTGCGACGTGTTTTGCAGCATCTGCAGATGCTGGCAGCTCACTTAGTGCTGTATTTTTTCGAATATTTTTTAGCAATACTATCAATGGCGCATCTGAACTTGCCATTAAGCGTACTATATTTCGACCCTGATTTGCTGTATTAAATGATTTGAGTACCAGGTCTTTAAGCAGGGCGTTCCAGCGCGAAATATATTCGTCAAAATAGTATTCCTGAACTCGTTTGCTGATTGAGTCTACATCTGCCTCTGAAAATGTTTCATGAGTTGAGTCTCCATAGATCCAGCGTTCATCAGCAAGTCGTTTTGCCAGCTGCTTGTTCTGAATATTAAAACCGGTGTGAAATCCCTTATAGGTAAACAATTCCGGTATAGATTCTGTGAGCGCTTTTCCACTACGGCGATAAAACAATAACTCTGCTTTCTTACCCAGAACATCAGCAACACTAAACCCTCCTGAGTGATCCTGGATATAGTCATTTTTTAGTCTTCGATATAATCTCACGTCCAGAGGTGTGTTGGTTAGCACCTCTCTAGCCTTCTTAACCCTTTTAGCGTCTATGGGTGGCGGAGTAATTTTCTCTGCCAGCGCCACGTTAAGGTGTTGGCTAAGTATAGTCTGAAGCTGTTTACTATCTTTTCCTGTCAGATTTCCCCGCCACAAGGTAGCTGCCCATAAGTTAAATGTCTCGACATCCATTTTATCCGGGTTATACAGCATTAAATAAAATCTAAGTGCCTCGTATAAAAAATCATCATTTTTACTAGCAACATCAATCTGTTTGATTAACATGGTTGATATGGCAGGCATAAAGTGAAACTGCAAAGCCTTTAGATATGTTGTTCTTGCCTGGGCTCCTACCTTATAACCCTGATACAGGCCATAACCCATGTCCATACTGTAATCATCCGGGCCTTTATCATATCCTGTAGGCAGGTCTTTTAATACATCCAGGCCGGCTGCCATTACTTTCCAGTCGACCTTGGTACTTAGTTGATTACTGTTTATATCTTTATATTGGTCGATATCCTGATATACGTTATTAACGTAATGATTATTGTTTTCATAACTGATATACCACGCATAAACACCTACGCTGAAAAAGGCAGTAACAGCCGTTAGAATTGCACGGTATGTCCATTTAAAACGCCTGTCGATACGCGAATTTACTGTAGCCATATCTGATTCTGCAAATATCATATCGCTGAACAGTCGTTTTATAAAAAAGCTTTTTCGCTCGGTCTGACCAACGCTTACTGGCGGCGGCGTATTATATTCCAGCGGTAACACGCCCGATACCCAACTCGCAGGCATAGTGGATTGCGTGCTGCTTAGAAAATATATTCCACGTAGTAGTGCCGGCTGCTCAAACTGATTAGGTGTGAATATCTCTGTCAGGAATTCATGTATCCGTGACTCCAGACTTTGCATTTGATGTGGGAATTCATAAATCATGGCCCGGCGTTGCGGATTGTTTTCTGAATTCATCCGATTCAGAACTCTGTCATGGGCACGGGCAATCAAGGCTTTATATTCACCCTTGAATTTAGTAAGCACACCCTTTGATTTATCTGACTTGCCTGGTTTAAAGGCCATGCCCCATATTTGTTCACGGTCATCAGGCTCCAGGTCTGCAAAGAAAGCACTAAAACCAGCAATCAGATCAACTTTTGAAAATATTACGTATACAGGAAGATTCATTCCGAGATGATCGTTCAGCTCCTGTATGCGTCGTTTGATCGAGACAGCTTGCAAAGCCTGCTGTGTTGGTGTTTTCTGCGCGACATCCAACAGGCTGATGGTGACTATGATCCCGTTAAGTGGTCGTTTAGGGCGTGATTTTTTTAGTATGTTCAGAAAGCCCAGCCAGGCATGACTATCTGTCTTCCTGGGATTGTCCTGAGTAGTGTATCGGCCTGCAGTATCGATAATGACGGCCTCATTGGAAAACCACCAGTCGCAATAGCGTGTACCCCCTGCCCCTTTTACCGGACCGTCACCCATTTTGCTTTGTAGCGGAAAATGTAAGCCCGAATTCTGTAGCGCAGTCGTCTTGCCTGATCCGGGCGCTCCGATAATGACATACCAGGGTAGTTGATACAGCTTCTTGCCCTTCGAAAACCGGGAACCTTGCAGGGTTTGCAATGCTGACTTGAGTTTTTTATACAGTATGGCTTCTTCAGCAAATGTTTCTTTGTCTCTGGCAGTTTCGGATTTTTTACTGGGCTTGTTTTCTACACCCAGTTGATCTGAAAATTGCTTGTCTGCTTTACGATCAGCAGACTGTACACGAAGATTGTTAAGCCCCCACAGAGACAGGAGAACAAAAATTACCAGAACCCGAACCCAATCTGTAGCAAGTGGTTTGTAGTCAGCTATTGCAATTAACGGGCCTACAAACCATATGAGCATGGACAAAGCGATAACACCAATGAATGTAAGCACCCATCGTTTAGTTAGAAAATTAAAAATCCTTTTTAGCACAGTCCCTGTACCTCAGCTTTACGGTAATAGTTTATATTTTATCGATGTAGGAAATATCGATCGCCACACGTCGGTTCTTTGCACGCCCTGCCGAGGTTGTATTATCTGCTACCGGCTCGGTATCTGCGCGCCCTTCCGGTAACAACCTGCCTTTCAGGTTGGCTGATACGCTCATGTATTTAACGACCGCACTTGCTCTGGCAAGTGATAAATGCCAGTTAGACGGGTATCGTGTTGTTCGTATAGCGATATTATCGGTATGGCCAGACACAATAATTCTACCCTTGCCTGGATCATCAATTGCCTCCAGTGCCTTGGAAATCTTATCTAGTATTGGGTAAAAAGCAGTATTGATATCTGTGCTTCCCGAACCAAACAGCTCATGCGCCTGTATCACGACTGATATTCGTGAACCATAGTCATCTACACGAACTATCTCTCGCTCAATTTCCGGCGCAAGTAACTCACGCAGCCTGATGACTTCTGGCCGTACATGAGCAATTGACAGGACCGACTCAACAGGCGTTGGTGTCAGGGCAGCCAGTTTTCCCTGCAACTGATCTGTACTCTCGTTAAGATTCATTAGTAAATAGGTAAATATCCCGAAGGCTGCCAACGCAAGCAGTACCGTATATACCCATACTGGTAACAGACTATGCAATCTCTGCCGAATGGTATTTGCAGTAGCAACATTGATCGATAGCTCGTTTTTATATTTATTGAGACCATTATGTAATACATGATAGACATCAGATCGTACCTGTTCACATTTTACAGAACCCTGTGGATCGATACGCAACTTACCCATGAAGCCTAATGATAAACATAAGTACAATAATTCCAGCAACTGATAATCATTTCTGGATGTATTTAATGTTTCATCAACAATATTAAAGAATTTTTCACCACCATATGTTTCATGATGGAATACGCTTAGCATACTCTTCTGGCTCCAGATACTATGCTCACCCCATGCGGTATTAAGAACAGTTTCATCAATCAGTGCGCAGATAACATAGCTCGCCTTTTTAGCCACAACAGGCTGTAGATTTTTCTTGTCAAGGGTGCGGCTAAAACTCTGTATTTGCTGCATGACTTGCAGGTGAAGTGCGGCTACATCGATATTTCCCTCGAGACTTCGCAGTTGTGGCACAAGAGATAATAAAGTAGCACTCGAATCGACCAGGGTATTATCACCAAACCCCACCACCTTCCTAAGCGCCATAGAGGCACGTCGTTTCTTCCTGCGCGGTTTGATAATAGTGCTATCTTCACTGCTATCATTTGCAGCAAATGTATGATCACGTTTATTGCCACCGGGTCGTGGGCGAATGATTGTACTATCAGTTCCACTGGCATGACTTTCCGGCACGCGGGGTTGGCTGCTGCCTCTCTGACCACCGGGTTTTGGACGTGCAAATCCTTTGCCTGTATTCATGTTATCAGGTGCCGCCTGATTCTATATCTATAAAAGCATGCAGTGTGTTGTAATCCTGAACCTTCTCTGATCTATACGACATTGTTTTATCTTCCATGATTTAGTCCTGAGTTTTTATTTTCAGTTACGAGCCCCTGATGGCCCATAATTCCAGTTCCATATTCGGGAACTCTCCGGCGAGATGAAATGCAAATCCACCGGAATTTTTGAGCAGTTGCCATTGCTCGCCCTTTGAATCAAGCTCAAAGTATACACAGCCTGCATGATAGGGAATTTCACGTGGTGCCACGGGCAACTCGGACAAGGCTACGCCTGGTAGCTGATTATTAACCAGATCTCTGATATTTTCTACAGAGCTGATCTTTATATGTGATGGCAGTTGTGCACGAATATTTTCAGTAGGAACATCTGCCTTTGCAGCCACAACAAAGCGACACTGCCTTAGCAATGATCGATCTGTAATTCTTGACACGTAAATACCATACTGTCGTTCTTCTACAGGAAGCGATATCGCTGTTTGTTCCAGCACAGCGCTTAGATGCTGACTCAGGTGGTTCATCAGTGGTTGAAAACAGCTATATAAATCCGAATGGTTATAAGGCGGAACTTCGATTGGTCTCTTGCCATTCGTGCTAAATGTAGAAAGTTCACCCATCAAGCCAAGCAGTTCAACATATAGTGATTCAGGATGTAGTGTACTCAGTGTTGCCATATGTCGGAATCCGGGTTCACAGCCGTTAATCAGTTGCAGTAGCATAAAGTCAGCAATAGCCGATGATCCACTTGCCTGATTTGACTCGATGAAACGCATGGCCAGTACTTCGCCTCGTTGTTGTAGCAGGCCAATAACATCATTCAGATAATTGTACAAGTGAGCATTATGTCTTACGGCAAGACATGGCGTGATATGAAGCTTGTCCAGTATAACAGCCCCTTCTTGAGTAACCTCACGTATGCGCGCAACCGGGAGTGTTGTATAGCCTCCCAGGTCTTCATGTTCAAGAGCCAGGCGACAACGCAACGAAGCCATTTCTACCGTTACGGAGTTAGAGCTGTCTGTGCTGTAGTCATATACATCGCCTGACTGTAAACGGTATCGAGCTGTTCCTTCACCTTCATCTACCAGGTCAAGATGTCGCATCCCTGCCTGATATCGAGGTAATACGAGATAAATCAGTGTGTCTTTGGTATGTACAGGTATGGCGAGTGGTTGTGGAGGAAATGAGCCGCCAGGGAATCTGAACGGTGTGCCATCTGGCATGATGCCGTCTGCCGCTGTTACTGCTACACGCCCATCCGCCAAAGATCCTTTGTCGATATCAATATTCAGAAAGCCCCATACGTATGAGCGAATCGGCTCACATCGATCCTGTATACGACTTTCCAGGTATCGCTCCTGCTGCTGAAAATGATGCGGGTGTAAATACTGACTTTCCAGCCAGGCTACCTTGTTATTTAATGTCATGATACGTCGTCCCTGTTTGTTCAGATCACTAAAAACTGTTATCCAGTTTGCTATCAAAATATTCGGAAGCTGTGTCCTGCAACTTCTCGTCCGTTATATCCTCTGCTTTTCCTGTCACCTTGTCTTCTAGCACATCAATCGTATTGTCTTCCTGCTCGTCTTCTTCGGTGATCTTGGCCAATATTACCGATTCTTTGGTCAAATTAACCGTATGGTCTTCCGGATCTTCACTGTCTACAGGTACAACAAGTTTCCATTTTGACTTATCCATATTTCGATAGGCCGCAACAATGGCGATGAACTTTGTTTCCTTACCCAGCTTTATTGCATACTGGACAGACTCTTTTGGCTGAAAAATATATTCTTTGGTTGATAAAAGCTGACTGCTTAGTATTACATCCGCCTCATCCAGTGCTGATTCAAAGCCAAGATTATCGAATGTTGTACGCTCTGTTAGCAGGTAGGTTTTTACATTAAGCGGCGAGGCCTCGCCTATCTGATCCGGGTTAATATCCGGTGACGCCGACAAAGTCAACGTCATATTGGTGTCGGGCTCCATGAATGGAATATGCTTTTTCAGTGTTTTCATTGAAGAGCTGCACCCTGCTAACCCGGATACAACAAACAATGTCAATGCAGCTGACATGGCATATTGATTTAACCTGTTCTTCCCTGATTTTGTTTCAGCTTTCATCCTGATATTCCCTGATACTTTAACGCTAACGTCCTTGTTTAATTCTTAGCTGATAAATTTATCTCTTACCCCGCAAGCGTCCTGAATAGAACACAAGAAAACGCTGACCGAAAACACATTTGAGTGATCTATCTGTTTCTCGCCTGCGAAGTTTATAGTACACCTGAAAAAATTCTCTATAGGACTCTTTGAGACTGATCCGATAGAAAAGTCGATACCATGGACGTCTTTTTGTTTTCTGGTCCTGAAATCGTCTAAATGCATTTTCAATTCTTTCCGGATCAAACTGATCTGCTACGATGCCGCTCACTTTGCCAAAACAATCTATGATAGCCGCTTGCTGACCTATCAAATCCAGATAATCTGTTTTTATCTGTGCAACCAGACTCTCGGCTTTTTTCTTGTCTGGACTCATGCATCCGTAAATAAACGGTTCTATAGCTGATATTTTTTCTCCTGAAGCATCATCCTGAATGACTCTTTCCTGCAGCAGTGCATTTTCGATATCACTGTGTCCCTCACGCAGCCTAGCCAGGCCCTCGATGCTTATGCGCAGGGATCTCCCCAGTAACTCCATTGCTTCCGGGTTTAATAAGTTGTTTACCCCTTTACCCGACAGCCCCATCCCTGTAATAAGCGCATCAGTGATAGTATTTTTTTCACTAAAACTGGGTGTGGATGTCGCTTCTACAACATCAGAAGGCGTTTTAGAATACGCAGAAATATCAAGGTCCCAGTTATCCGGAATAAGTGCCTTGGGCGGCTCAAAATGATCACCAGGACGCCCGAGTTCAGCTGTCTGTCGTGCTATGCGGCCAATATCTTGATCGGCCTCCTGCACCATACTCCTATCCAGCGACTCATGCTGGATATCCCGAACTGGCATCTTGTTAATGAAAACAGGGGTATCGATATCGTCAGACATATCTGGCGCAAATACCTGCTGATCAATCTGGTTATCAATGGCTTGACTATCAGCGTCCACAATACCAACCCCGATTGACAGATCACCAATGAAGATGATGTCGCCTTCTTGCAGTGGGGTACACATGCCTTGAGGAATAGGTTCTGAAGAGTCATTCAGCATGATGCCATTGGAACTGGCATCCTGAATATAGTATTGCCCATCAAGGTAGCTAATAATTGCGTGACGACGGGAGATCAGGCGTCGTGTGCAGCGCAGGATCCAGTCACAGTCGCTACCACGCCCAATAACACCACCCTGTTCATCAAAAACCATATCGGGTTTCTGGCCAGACTGTGTATGTTGGGGGTTTAGAAGCTCCAGCTTCAGATTGTTTGCAACGCCAGAATTTTGGTCTAATATACCAGCTACGTTCTGATTACCTTGCATGATGACTACCTCCATGTATGCCGACAAACGCTTTAGATGTTCCCGCTTGTGTGGCGATCTTGCAAGACACCTGATATTAAAATACTGTGTGTCCTGACTCTTCCTAGTGTTAATAATAACAATCTGGACAATACCTGCAAGTGTTATCTGCACTAGATTTGGCTAATGTTTCAATATAACCCTATTACTTGTATTATAAAAGCTCATTCTGGCTCGGACAGGTGCATTATAAAGGTATGATGAGCTATCCTGCTCACAAAAAATCAGGCGAGCCTTTGGGCTATTTGAGCAAAATCGACGGGAGTGCCAATGAACAAGGATGGATCATCGAAAACCAGCCCCAGAACTGATAAGAAGAGGGCCGCAGATACTCCTGACCATAACATCGTGACTGATGAGGCCCTACCCAAGGGCACCGTACTGAAAAAACGCTTCCTCCTGACCAGCCTGATCGCGACCGGTGGCACCAGCTATATCTACAAGGCTCGTGACCTGCTGGCCACTATGAGTACAGATGAAGCCAGAGAAATAGTGCTGAAAGTCACCCGGCACTGCCTGGATGATTCAACTTCACCATCAGAAATAGCATTGCATGAAGCCCTGAGCACCCGAAATCTGGCCCATCCTAATATTGTACAGGTCTATGATTTCGACTGTGACAGCCAGCATTGCTTTGTCACCATGGAGTACCTGACCGGTGAACCCCTCTCCATGCGTCTGCAGCGTAGCGTAAATAATAAGCTCAGATACAGCCAGGCCATAAGAATAGCTATACCTGCTGCCAGCGCACTCCATTATGCGCATAGCCAGGGTGTGGTACACACCGATGTGAAACCCGGCAACATCTTCCTGTCTTCTGAAGGCAAGATAAAAGTTATCGATTTCGGGACCGCGCGCCCTAATAGTCACGCAGCCCGTACTAAAAAGCAGGCTAACGAGGCAAACTACTCCGGTTTTACCCCAGTGTATGCAAGTCCGCAAACATTAAAAGACCAGCCTGCTACTGCGAGTGACGATGTCTATTCTTTTGCCTGTACTCTGTATGAAATGCTCGCAGGCCATCTCCCCTATAACCGGGTAACTGCCGATGCAGCGGAACAGGAGAATCTCAGACCTAAACGGCTTAAGGCTGTAAATATATGGCAATGGTTTGTGCTCAAGAAAGCCCTGTCATTCAGTCAAAAAGCTCGTTATTCCGATATCAATCGCTTCATGAGATCATTTACGCGTGCTCGCCACATCTGGTCGGGCCTCGCTGTCCTTATATTGTCGCTCTCTCTATCCGGGTACATGCTAGAAAGGGCAGTAGGCTCATTTAACCAGCACAAGACTACCGAAGAACATTTGGCAACCCTGAGCGATGAAATGACGCAGGCAACTGATCTGATCGATCGCCTGCAGCAGACACCACCACTGGAGCGCATCAAGGTGTTAAATAACACCCAGGGATTAGCTGTTCTTTTCAGGAATGCCGTTTATCAGCACATCCGGTCACCGCTTATTGATGATACTGTTGCCGAAGTAAAACAAAAACTTTACAGCAGTCCGGATATCCCGGACTACACATCGTTAGCCGGGATTATTAAAGAAACCAGACAATACTATCCTGACTCTGCAAAGCTGATTAATACCGAAAAATTAATTAAACACGAGCGACAGGAATACGGTTCTGCCCTGCTACTCAAATACAGTGAGCAGCTCGATGATGCCACTTTTACGAATAAAGATAGTGAGATCATTCAACGAACAGCTGGAAAAATACGCCGTTTCGGTCTCCAGATACCTCAAATAAATAAACAGCTTATAACCCGATTTATCAATGAGTTAAATGCGGCTTATAAAGAATATCATTATGTTCGTATTGATCAGTTAATATCCTTCAAAGACAAACTGCCGCTGACGATTCCAGCACCTAAAAAGACACGGATAAAGATAGACCCACTTCAGATCGAAGCGGCGCAGGCATTAGCGCAGTATGAGCGCAGCTCGCAAGACCAGGCAAGAGAATATCCACAACTTGCTGCGGCACATTTCTGGGCCCCCTATTTCAATACCATCGAAGCCAGAATCAAGGATGCCTGGAAAGACAAAAAACTGTATGCACTGAAGCTGGAACTGGAAGTGTTCAGTCATAAGATACCGGGTACTTACCCGCCTTTAATCAAGGCTCATCAGGACCTGGCAGAGCAATTCAGAAGCAAGGCAAGATATTACAAGCGTAAAGGTAGATACAAAAAGCAAAGGCGTAAATTAAACAAGACTGCTGATGAGATACTCAGTTTGGTGACCCGTAATAAAAGAGAAAATAGATAATCAGTTTTTAGCAGGCCTGGAAAATTCATTATCGTAGTATGATTGCATAACCTCACATGACCACTTGCTTTTTAATTCTTCCTCTGCTAATTTTTTTATGAACGGGTAACGCTGATCCGCGTCGGCTCTAGCTATGTAAGTATAATTCTTATTAAAGAAGTCAGGCAGCTCATTTTGCACCCTTTGCACTAGTGTCCCCTCTTTCACGCGAAGTTCTACTGGCATTGATACCACTTCTTTATATATTTGACATAGCTGGTCATATTTGGAGACAGCTTTACCTGAAGCGGAAGATTCACATGAAATTAGTAAAATACTAATAAAGAAGTTTACTAATACAAGAACACCAATTTTATGTAACTTTATCATAAATAGATTGTCCTTTCAGGATTCACATCAAAGCAGTCTACTGCAAATATATATGATTTAATTACAATTTTCATCAACTCAATATCAACTCATCTCTTGATTCATGAAGCAACCAGCCTTTACCGGGAGCTTGCTTTCGGTATGGATCAACCAGGATAAAAGAAGAAACATAAGTGGCTAATTTCTTATATTTACCAATTTCTTCAACGTGCCAGATTTCGTCTCCTGCCCGCGCCAATACACGTCGACTGGTCTTGGTCAGACTTATTCCGGTTGTTAGTGCTGAAAATAACAGGCCTGCACCCATAGAACCCAACCCTGCAGCAACACCCAAGACAGCTGTTAATACAGGATAACTGGTTCCGCCAAGCAGAGCCATATTTAACCGATTGGTCGTAGCACTATCAATTCCGGCAGGAATGGTTGACACTTTTCTAACAGATTGAATGTTGTTTAGTTGCGACAGCGAAGCCGCTCCATTTCGAGGCACAACTGCCCACTTAGCGTTGGCGACTTGCACCTGTTTGACCAAAGCATACGGGAGGGAATTATCATGAATATAAGTAATTGCCACCTGGTCTAAATGCTTACCTGACGGCTCTTGTAATTCTTGAAGTTTATTTAAAATAGCCGAAGACATTTTCTTATTAACCTCCTGTTCTACATAACAAATTCAGTATAACCTGACATTTGGAAGAATACAGGCATATAAAACCGTACCACCACAAAAATGTTTAGTACTTCAAAGAATATATGCATCTATTAGTAGCAGTCAGATAAAAAACTGGCAAGAGCAAACATGCTCCTGCCAGATCCAGGCTAATATTAACGCTTGGTGTTTGTAGCAGTATCGAAACCTACAGCAATTGCAGCCAGTGCATTGCCATCTTCATCATAAGGTGTGTATTTAACCTCTACGTCAATGAAGCTGATTGTAAGGTTTTCAGTAGGACGATCTGTATCGTTAGTATCACTACTTACATCATAAGAGCTGATTAACGCATTTTTCAGTTTATATTCCATAAAAACGTCTGCTCCTGTACCGCTACCGGTTTTGGTCATGTGGATAGTGATATCCTTACCTTTACCGCAGCTTGCTTCGATAAAAACACTGGGAGTGGAGCTGTCCATATGACGAGTAACGTGTAAATCACTGATTACAGCATTTGATGACTCTCTATCATTCTTGGTAGAGCTCGATGATGTAATCTGGCGGCTAACACCCCACTGCATTGTTTGTACATCCATCCAGTTTTTGTGATTTGAATCAGATGATTCGCCATTAATACCTGCAATTTGCATAAATAGAGACATGATATATCTTCCTTGTGGTACTGGTTCTACGATTAAGTTATCGCTGAAAAAGTAAAACGCATGACGTGTATCAAAACAGGCAATATCAGCAAGGCATACGTAAGCAAACCGCTATCAAGCAGTATACCAAACGTGTTTTTGCAATATTCCAGGGTTTGTTGATACTTTATCCATGTCGTCCTGACTCTATCAGTGATTCCATCAAGTCACGTCATGCGACTTGTACTTAGGCTGTTATCATATTGACAACCTGTGCCTAAATCTTCTCACATTTTTCCTTAACATCCAAGAATAATGTGGCATTTATTTCACATTTTTTCTCTGCTTTTTAAGTGTGACCTGTGTCACTTTTTTACTCTTATTTCGTTGTTTAGCTTGCTTTATTTTAATATCAAATACAGAGTTTTTCTTAATGCCAACCTCTACTGATACCAGCGGTTTGTTACTCGCCAGATGTTTGAGGATTGCCTCCGACAGGTCTGGTAAAAGCGTATTTGTTAGTACAGCGTTGATTTGGCGGGCACCGGTATCTGATTGCTGACATTGAGATGTAATATGCTCAATCAGTGAATCAGTATATGTCAGATGTGTCTGGTAGTTATCGTGTACACGTTGCTTGATAGCATCAAGCTGAATACGCGCAATATTACCCAACGCCACTTCATCTAGTGCATAGTACGGAATAACATTGATGCGGCCAAGAAAAGCAGGCTTGTACACTTCTCTTAGACTGGGTGCTATCGCTTCCACCATCGCTTCAGGTGTAGGGCGTGTGTCAGGGTCAATACATAACTTCTCGATTTGTTCGCTGGCGGTATTACTGGTCATGATAATAACCGTATTTTTAAAGTCGATATCACGTCCTTCACCGTCTCGTAACATACCTTTGTCGAACACCTGGTAAAAGATGTCCTGAACACCCGGGTGTGCTTTCTCTATTTCATCAAGTAAAACAACGCTATAGGGTTTACGACGAACCGCTTCTGTGAGCAAGCCACCCTCTCCATAGCCGACATAGCCCGGAGGAGAGCCCATCAGCAACGAGACCTTATGTTCCTCTTTGAACTCGGACATGTTGATTATAGTAATATTACGCTCTGATCCATATAAACGTTCAGCCAATGCCAGGGCCGTTTCTGTTTTACCGACGCCACTGGGGCCTGCAAGCATAAACACGCCTAACGGGCGACGTGGATCGGTCAATTTCGCATGTGCGGTTTGCATGTGTCTGGCTATCATTTCTAACGCATGAGTCTGCCCGATCACCCTTTCCTCAAGATGATCTTGCAAGCGCAACACAGAGTTAATCTCATCTGACTGCATCCGGCCAACAGGGATACCTGTCCAGTCTGCCACTACTTCAGCGATCACACTGGTATCAACGCATTCATAGATCATGGTCGTGTCGGTCTGCAGGTCTGCAAGTTGTTTGCGCAGAGCCACAAGCTGGGTTCTTTTCTTCTTTAATTCTGCCTGGTACGTCTTTATATCTTTTGCTGGAGAGCTTGTATCGTGTTTTACATCTGATTCATCTGAGTGCGCAAGCTCAATTTCTCGCCTGAGTGTTGATATCTGCTTAATCAGTTCCTTTGCTTCTTTCCAGCTCCCTTCAAGTGAATGTCGCTCCGCTTCGACGAAAACTTTTTTGACTTCGAGCTCGGTGATATCTTCTTCATGTTCATAACCACTGGCCTGTTCACGTTTGATACGGGTTATCTCTGTTGCCAGATTATCGAGCATATGCTCCCTGTTTTCAATTGAGGCGGGTGTTGTGCATAACCCCAGGTTAACGCGTGCACAGGCTGTATCAAGAAGGCTAACGCATTTATCAGGAAGTTGACGTCCTGCGATATATCGTTGTGATAGTTTAACAGCGCTCTCAACTGCCTCATCAAGTATCACCACACTATGATGATTTTCAAGCATCTCGACCATACTGCGCAACATAATAATAGCCTGTTCTGCATCCGGTTCCTCTATCTTGACTACCTGGAATCGTCTTGTTAGCGCGGCATCTTTTTCAATATATTTTTTGTATTCTGCCCACGTTGTTGCAGCGATAGTGCGCAGTTCTCCACGCGCCAAAGCGGGCTTTAACAGGTTTGCTGCATCCCCTGCACCGGCCTGGTTACCTGCACCGATCAGTGTATGAGCTTCATCTATGAACAATATGACAGGCCGGGGGGAATTCTGTACTTCCTTAATTACATTTTTCAGGCGATTTTCAAATTCACCCTTCACGCCCGCTCCGGCTTGCAGTAAACCCATATCGAGGCTACGCAGAGAGACATTCTGAAGATTATCCGGGACATCACCTGTTACAATGCGTAATGCCAGCCCTTCGACAACGGCCGTTTTACCTACACCAGCCTCACCGGTAAGGATCGGGTTATTTTGTCTGCGACGACAAAGAATATCAATCATTTGACGAATTTCGTTATCACGACCTAATACTGGATCTATTTTTCCTGCCTTTGCTTCAGCTGTTAGATCAATAGTGAACTGGTCCAGCGCAGGGGTTTTTGTCAAAGATCCGGATTCTGTGTTGCTAGTGACCTGAGCTTTTCTTTCAAGTAGCGCTTCACACTGAGTGCGAATTTCTTCTCCATGAAGAGCACCTAAGGAAGGCGATATCTTTTGAATGCGAAGACGCAATACATCATTCTCTACCAGTGCCAGTAATACGTGTATAGAACGTATTTCAAGCAATGAATATTGTGAAGAGGCTATCATCCAGGCCTCAAATAACAATCTTGCTATATCGGGGGCAATTTTTGGAAACCCCTCATTGCCTGTTTTAAGCGCTTCCAGGGCAGACTGGATATCAGCTAAAAGGTGTTCCTGTGAAATATTGAAATGCTGTAGAACAGGTATAAGTTCAGCATCCTGTTCATCCAGCATTTGCCATAACCAGTGCTCCAGATCTACAGAAAAGTGCGACCTGGAAGAAGCTGTGGCAACCGCTTTTTCAAACAGATCCTTACAATCTTCTGACATATGATTTATTAACTGATCGAATTCCATATTAACTCCGTTTCAATGTTTCCATTCCTGAATAGTCATATCCCTTCGCAGGGAATATTATTACCCGAGCCAGACTGTTGCTGTACGTGTCTGTGTCTTCTGACAGTTTAACCATGAGTTCCATCCCAGCCTTAAGGTGTTACCTAGTGGCTTTTGCTTATTCTGAGACTTGTCCTCAATCAGAAATTGCAGTTCAATCAAAAGATGTGCTGGCACATAAGCCCTGATCAACTGCTCAAGTTTTTTGAACCCCCTGGTATCAGGCAATAATTTTTCATGTTGAGCATAGCTAATCGGGCCAATTTTAATCCTGAATTTACTTTGGACATCCCATACACGGTCACCTGTCAATACGCCATCACCTAGTCTGTTATTTTGTCCAAAACCTTTTGAGCCTATACACAAACGATCATTTTTATTAATCTGAAGCCACCTGCCCTGAAATGAATCCAGTGCTACAGGGTGTTGCAGGTAATCTTGCAACAATAATTGTAATGATGCTGCAGACCGTGTCTGACGTGCAAAGTGGCCACCATAGTAAAGAGGTGTTTCATACAATAATCCTGAATATTGTCCTGCCAGACTTTGAATAGCTCTGGTCGCAGATGCCGGTTTACCCTGTGTCTGGTGATCTTCGTAATCTACCGTGATTCTATACTTTGCCCATGCACGATAAAAAAGAGAAATAAGGCGATGATTGAACATATCAAGGAAATCAGCCAGCGCATAATCATGCTCTTTTATACGTTGCTGTACTTGACGAGTATAGTGTTGAGGAAGTACACCAGTTGGTCCTGTCAAACCCATACTGCTAACATCTATATCATATACATCACAGGCACCCAGTATCCCGGTACGCTGCAGGATATTCTCGACTTCACTTGACGTAAAGCCAAGATGATTAACTGTATGAAACCTGACCGGCTCGTTTACGGGCGCACTATCACTACCAATACGAGAATGAAGATTCTCTCCAGCATCATAAACGTTGTAACGCTCAAGCAAACGTACCAGCTTAAACAGACTTCCATTACCAAGCTGTCTGGCACTCGATAAGCGAGCGGCGCTTATATCAGTACTTTTTTTCCGATCCGTGGCGGCCATTCAATATCATTCCCTGGTCTTTGCTTGATTTTTACAGTAAGTTGTACAAAAGTGTTAATGGTGCAATATTGTGAAAAGAACTCACAAAGGATTTCTGCGAATAAATACATTCCACCACCGCTATAGTAGTGCTCATCTAATTCCAGTGTTATCTTCGTTCCCTGACAAATTGCTGCCCTGCCCTGCTGCGTCACTCTGGCAGTTGTTAATTCCGATTTCATACCCGAAATCCCGTCTATTAATGCCCTGGTGTCCTGTGCACGCCTGAAATTATATAAATGCAAGGTTTCTTTAAGTACTTCAAACCCGTCATTTCCTGTGAAATGTTGCAACGACAGTTGTGTGATCAGTTGCCAGCGCGTGGCATCATCCAGCAAAGGTTGAATAGTTGAAGTGGGTGCCGTCATACATTTAATGCGTAACCCGGCCCCGCCCTCCATAAGATTTAATTTAGGCTGATCCGGGCCGAACGGTAGTTTATCGGGTAAATCTCTGTTCGTGCATAGTGCATCAGCGTTGATAATCCAGTCGTTGCCTGGTGCAGAGATTTTAAAATCCGAGTCTACAAATGAAAGATAGGTATCAACTCCATGGCTTATTCTTCCATTGTACCAATGGCTGGATTCACGGCGAGTATTCCAGTAAATAGTATTGTCAGTATTATCTGAACTGCGATGAGAACCATAGAATGGAAACATATCAATGCATTTTCCATCCTGGTCTCTTGCATAAATACGTTTGAGCGTGTGTATATCTGCGCATTGAGTATGGGTTGAATCAATGTTCAGTTTTGCTTCTACACCTATCTCATCTGCCGGGATACATTCAATTGGTTGTTCAAAAAGGTTAACGACAGGGACACAACCGAGAAGCAAGGTATTTTCAGAAACACCCTGTACAAGCTCCGGATGCGTTTGTTTGAAATAAATATACAGGTTTACGTGTTCTTCAAATGCTGACCACGAATTTTCAAGATCATCTATTTCTACAAAAAGGAATTTTTCAGGAAATGCGAAGTACTCGGTCAAGAGTCGATGCGCCACAGATGAGCGACCATCTACAGGTATAGCAGCCATACTGTCTCTAAGACCACACGATTGCAAACTGGATGCTGGCAAGAAAACCGCATCTGGATCATCTGGGCCTTTTGCCAACGCTATACCTGAAACCTGCCCCAGTAATAACTCGTATAACTTTCCAGATAACTGAGCCTGCCCGTTTATATAAAATCGTAATGAGGATGGCGAAATTTCAGATAGTGTCGTACCTGGCTCGGCTTGAAGTGTCACACGCAAAACGGCCTGACCTCCACCATTCATAGCAGTATACGCTGCTGGTAATGAAGGAGCCTTGTATGGCTGGCTATTGAACTGACTATTTTCTACACGGATCGGTAATACCTGTGTATCGTCTACAGTCTGATAGTAACACTGGCCAATAGCGGTGGACTCTGTTATCAACATTGTCTGCGCATCGATATTGCGTGTTTCTGTCAATTCAGGTAATAAATTGAAATTAAGTACGCTCATCGAAGGAACAGGTGCATGGTAATCCGGATATAATACCCCCATAAGTGCTTCAGTTAGTTCTGGAAAACTGTCATCCAGTGTATGACGGATACGAGCAGTCAGAAATGCAAATGACTCAATCAGCCGTGAGACATGCGGATCTTCTACCGTATCCTTATCCAGCCGTAATCGACCTGCTATTTTAGGATGCTGGTCTGCAAACTCTGCGCCCATTTTCCGAATGTAGGCCAGTTCACGGTTATAGTAAGAAAGAAGCGCTTCATCCATGTTCGAGTTCTCTTAATGTAACCGCCCGGTCGAGAGCATGTATCCGTGAATCATATAGAACGGGAACAGGATCCGGGTCCAGTATCAGCAAAGCATTTATCTTTAAATACAAGGTGCGGTCATACTCTTCACCTGCTTGCGTAATTTCTACCCGAACCCATTTAAACCGAGATTCATACTGCTGTATTGTTTGTTCCAGTGATTGGCGGAATTCCTCTCGATGTTCTGCAGAACTGAATTGTACAGTGCTAAAATCAGGCAACCCATAGTTCACTACTGACTTTTGTAATTCTGGATAATCTGACATGTCGGTTTGCCTGTACAGTCGGGTATTCAGTAAATTCTCAAGATCACGGCGGATACTCTTCCTGTAATTTGACAGGTGTGATGAAACCGGCTTGACAACCTCTAGAGCCTGATGTGGATTTTCATCTATCAGCCTGTCCAGTAAAGAAGGCATAACCGGCTGGTGTGATCTTATCCTTGCCATTATCTTAACCTGTCATGGCCACTGAGTTGCTTGTAAATTCAACACTTTCTATATCCAGAATAGGGAGCATCTCATCGCCGGCAAGTAGATGTCGCAAGCCTACGCCTCGTACCAACCCCCCTTCTTCCAGCCAATCAGTCTTACGACCAAGTAAAGCATCGCTATCATCTGTAGGCGTAGCATATATTGAAGGAATAAACACCTCACCTTCAGTTCCTTTATGCAATACGATAGAGGCCTTTCGCCATAACAAATCAAGAGGGCGCTGTGGCGCCTCGAATTCGAGTGTACTTATCTGTGTAAAATCTACCCAGTAATACAGCCCATTTGTGGCCATCACCTCAAGTACACCCGCACATAGATCATCCAGGTCACGCAAGTCGTCAACGGTTTCCCCATTAACAGTAGCAACACAGGCTTCTCGGCTATTTTCTAACTCTATAGTCTGCTGTGAAACAGCTATATCATCAGACTCACGCAGACTTAAGTGTGTGCTGAGCAGTCCCTGAATACGGTCTGTCGGCTCATCTACCACATCCGGCATTCGTCCATTATCAAATACTTCCTTCCTGGTTTTAGCCGCACGAATCAATTGACGCCAAGTTCCGATAGTAAGTGCTTTTTCCGGCTCCAGAGTAACCAGAACGTCAAGTTGTGCATCGGCACGTTCAAGATCACCACTGATACATAATAGCTCTGCGAGAAAGGCTCTTTTTACCGCATCGTTTGGTTTTTCTGATAACTCACGACCCAGCTCACTAATAGCCTCTGATAGCATTCCCTGCTTATAATAATCTGTTGATGTTGTCATGTTGAATTATTTCCTGTAGTTGTTCCCACTGCCAGTTCAGTTACCAGGCGAATGCTGGACACCAGTTGATCAAGTTGAAAATGCGGCTGCAAATGGACCACACATGTGAAGTAACCCAGCCGCCCTGCCTGTTCATGTACTTCTACTTTACACGCTGCCAACGGATATCGAGCCTTCAGTTCTGAAGATGTCCCTTCACTGGAAGTCGTGTACTCATTTAGCCAGTTTTGCAGAAACTGCTGGCAATCCGCCGCTGTTGAAAACGATCCAATCTTGTCACGAATCATTACTTTAATAAAATGCCCAAATCGTGATACACAGAGCATGTACTGAATCATTGAAGACAGTTTAGCATTCAGAGTCGCAATTTCTGATTCATATTGAGGTGGTTCATGAAATGAGTTATTACTGTAAAATACACTATGCTCTGTACTATGAAAACTGCTCAATGGTATAAATCCCGTTTCACTCAATTCACGTTCAAGAAAGTCATGCACCTGCACATTGGTAGAAGGCCTGGCTGCTATACCTTTTCTATCCATCTCATAACGAGCATATGACAGGTTGCGCACTGCGCCACCCTCACCAAACCCATGAATACCGCCGCGTATATCTGCGAACCACCCAGTATTGGCGAAAGCTCGTATTAATACACCACCAAAGGCGTAACAGGCACTGCCCCACAGGAAATCCGCGTCAGCATCATTGACTTGTTCCTGATAGATGAAACCTTCACTACGTGTTCCATCATAACGATAGGGTTCACGCATTAGTATATTTGGTAACGTCAGGCCAACAAAGCGCATATCTTCCTGTTGCCGTAAACTGCGCCACTTTATATATTCATTTTGATCGAAAATATCATGCAAAGAAGGATGCTGGCCCAATTCACGGTAACTATCCAGTCCAAACAGAGTGTAGCTGGCATTGGTTATGAAAGGACATAATGCCGCAGTCGCAATCTGAGCAATATTGTTCAGTACCTCTGTATCACTCTCAAAGACACCCTCACGTGGCCTGTGTGAAACATGATAATCACCCAGCATTACCCCGAAAGGTTCACCACCTGGTGTATCAAACTCATCACTATATAATCGATGAAAGGTCTGGCTCTGATCAAACTCAATCGCACGGCTCACATCGTTAGCAAGCTCTTCCCAACTGACGTCTAGTATCTTGATTTTTATTGTAAGGTCTTCATCATACTCGGCTTCAGTATCAACAAGATAATGCAGGCTGCGCCATGACGCCTCAATTTTCTGGAATGATACAGCATGAAGAATTGTATCTATTTGACGTGAAATTAAATCATCAACATCTACAATGGCACGTTCAATCAAGGCAATTGTGCGCTCTTTAGTCGCAGGTCTGCTTTTTAGTGAACGCCAGAGCCAGGTAGTAGTGACTGCCTCGATATCAAATGCATTAACGACAGATGAAAAGGCTTTTTTGAGGGAAAATGGTCCTGTATGCAATGATCCCTTGTCTGAAACAAGTCCATCAGCACGCGATGCTCCTGATACCACCTGGTTTGGATCGTTATTCAGCATACTTCTCAAATACGTATATTCCATAGCCTGCGATCAGCCTGTATGCGTGGAATATCCGTTCATCCTCCGTGATGTTATGTGTTTACAACTTTTTTACCAGTACGTACTGTTTCGTCTGGCTCATTTCAATGGGTATCGGTAGCCTCTAGCGAGACGACATTTTACTGCATATCATTATGAAACAAGCAGATCTTCCTGGATAACGTCAGTTTAATAAGATTGAATACTACAGTCATTCCCTGCTCTGCAATATCGATCCCGTCAATTACCCAGGAAACTCCGCCCTTTTTCATAGTTCTTACTAGCTACTGATCTCCGGTATACGTGCAACCATACGTAATGAAGTTGTTAATTCCTCCATTTGCAACCAGGGGCGTAACCATGCAACAGCATTATAGGAACCAGGCTGACCTGGAACAGGCGTTACCTGAATCTTGGCTTCTGCCAGAGGATATTTGGCACGCATCTCCTGCCCACCTTCTTCGCTGGCATTAACATAATTGTTTATCCAGCGGTTAAGCCAATGCTCCATATCTGGGGCTTCCATGAAGCTACCAATCTTGTCACGAGCCATCACCTTCAGGTAATGCGCAATGCGTGATGTAGCCATGATGTATGGGAGACGTGCGGAAATAGCCGCATTTGCAGTAGCTTCCGGTGTGTCATACTGCTTTGCACTCTGTGCCGTTTGACCACCAAAGAACACTGCATAATCCGTGTTTTTATAGTGTGACAGCGGCATAAAGCCTAAGCCACTAAGTTCAGCTTCACGGCGGTCAGTGATCGCCACCTGGGTAGGGCACTGCATATCAATATCACCGTTATCCGATGTAGTGAGGTGGACAGGTAAATCATCTACCTTACCACCGCCTTCAGCACCACGAATAGCCGTACACCAGCCGTACTCTGCAAATGCATTCGTTAGCCTTGTACCAAGAACATAAGCCGCATTTGACCAGCAGTAATCATCACCCTCTGCCTTGCGTGTGCTATCCATCTCTTCGTAGTCGAATTCTTCGACTAGCTTGGTGTCTTTACCATATGGTAACCGTGATAATACACGCGGCATGGTCAATGAAACAAATCGCGCATCTTCAGAGTCACGGAAAGAACGCCATTTTACGTATTCTGCCGAATCAAAAATTTTGGCAAGATCACGTGGTTTGGATAATTCTGTCCAGTCATCAAATCCGAACAGACCCGGATCTGAAGCTGACAGGAACGGACAGAAAGCAGCGGCCGCAACATTAGACATATTACTAAGAAATTCAATGTCATCAGGATGACTGGAGAACTCATAGTCACCTATCATTGCACCATAGGGCTCGCCGCCTGGTGAACCAAATTCGCCTTCATATATCTTTTTGAAGATCTGGCTCTGATCAAACTCAACCGCTTTTGACAGATCCCTGGAGATATCATTTTTACTGGCATTGAGCATTTTCAGACGCAGCGTGGTGCTGGTTTCAGTATTGGATACCAGATAATGAAGACCACGCCAGCTGCCTTCAAGTTTTTGCAGATCATCATTATGCATGATTTCACGAAGCTGATTACTGATCGCTGTATCAATTGCATCGATTGCTTTTCTGAATGTAACAGTAATGTTCTTGTTCCACGTTACAGTACCATTCAGTGCCTGCTCAGTAAGTGTTTTCAGCAATTCCTGCGCTTCTTCACTTTCTGTTTGCTTGGTTGCCAGTATAGCCTGATCAAGCAAGCTGAGAGACTGTGCCTCAACGGCTACTTCAGTTTTTGATTCTAGTGCATCACTCACGATTATTCTCCTTGCTCTGCGCCAACTGCATCAGCCAACTCGGATAAGTCAGCTTTATTATTCAGGATCTTTTCAATTATATCCTCAAGATCCTCCGAACGATCAGCCTTGGTAGACAAATCACGAAGTTTATTACGTGTTTCCATTAATTTGCGAAGCGGTTCAACCTGATTAACGATGGCTGCAGGCTCAAAGTCATCCATCGTTTCAAATTTAAGATTAACCGCAAATTCACTGCCGTCATCCTGCAGGATATTTTTTACTTTCATGTTGATGCCTGCATTCATGCTGGCCAGAACGCTATTGAAGTTATCGCGATCTATCTGTACAAAGCGACGGTCTTTCAGTGATTTCAGTGGTGAAGTCGGGTCACCCGAAAAGTCACCCATCACTCCGACTACAAACGGGAGTTCTTTCTTGGCGACAGCTCCTTCAGTCTCCACTTCGTAACTAATATGTACACGTGGTTTGCGTACCCGTTTCAGCTTGTTATGTATACTTTCCATATCTACCGACTCCTTGTTGACTACAGTAATGTGATTAGACCATGCTTTCAGTCACCGATTTTTCGGATGCCTGTAAGATTTTGATATTTATTACGTGCACCCTCATCAGGTATCAGTTCCTGAATAAGGGCAGGCAACGCAAGTTGACTCCAGTAAACCGCTTGTTCAATTGCATATGAAATAGGAGAATGCGGTTCTGTTCTCCTGAAGTAAGCAGCAACATCTCGCAACGAACCCAGCGCTGCCTCGCGGGTATCAATTTTATTTTTCCCCGAAAATGTACTAACGGTCTCATTATCAGACTCTTCCTGCTCAGGAGTATCTTCTACTGTGAGGCGATCTGCCGCTATATAATTTAATGTCTGCAAACAACCTTCGAGCATTTCCAGTATTTTAGATGTAGGTTGCGGATCATCCTTACAGTACTCGTTTAACACATCCTGAAATGATTTGTATTCGGCTATCGCATCCTGTAATTGATTATTGAGTGTCTGAAAATATTCATTAGATGTTTCTATAACTGCCTGATCAATATCCGGGCGCGCAATAACACCTTGTGCCAGCCTTGACTCACGCTTGGCAGGATCTGAAATCCGCTCAAGCTCAAAAGCCTGCTCACACTGCCAGGCCGCAAAAGGTCCTACAGACGTGCCTTCTTCAGTCAATGGTATGGCACGTATTGGAGCGATGAGAGTACCTTCTCCACCAAACCCATTGAGGCCTAGCAACGAGGTAAGTTGTGAAGCGATGCCTTCTTCATCTGGCTGTGGGTGCAGTTCTGTGCCAAAACCCTTGATAAGTTCGCGTACCAGATTAAAACCCGCACATAAGCCTTCGAAACCATGGGCTCGTGTCAGCGCTTCGATCAGCCATGTTGCGACTTCAATATCCTTGCTTTGATTCTGAAGTACTGCAGGCGCTTGATTCAGTATGGACTCCCAGTCTGCAGGGTTTATAAAAAGTGTTTGGCCATTAGCCAGCGCACTACGCTCATTATTGCGTGCGATAGTACGCGCGTCGCGCAAAGCACGATATTCAGAACCAGGGGATTGGTCTTCTCTGAGGTCGCTACCTGTAGGGTTCTCTTCTGTTACGGGAACCAACAGTGCTTTAATATCCAGGCGTATAGCCTTGTTCATACTGTTCACATCCTTGTGTCGTCTACTGCTAGCGTACTCTATACCTGACCCAACAACTCAATCAGGTTACCGCTAGCTGTTCCATTTTAAAGTCCCGATTCATTGTACAAGAACCTGACTTGATAATTATATTGGCACAAAGTTTACGGGTTTGCCAGCCCTGTTTTAAAATTTTTTAACATTCCTGTCAACAGACTACTGCTATTATTGCAGCCTGTCGAACATCAACCCATGTCTACCTGATTATATTTTCACCGGAAATTATGTTATTATTCATTGTTAATCAATAGCTTATAGCTGTCTCATTTCAGCATAATAAAACTTCCAGCTTATAAATAAATAGTGACAGGAATTAACGATCAGGTAAAAACACAGTACGTCTGATGGCAGTAGTATCATACAAATCCTCATATAATCACCACATACATTAATTTTTCTTTCTTAATCGAATGTTAATGTGCACAATAATTACTCGTTTTACACGGGCCTTGTGCGCAGCATTGAAAATGATGTATGCTTGGCTCGAAATTACACGAAACGGTTAATTACCTGTTACAACGAAAAGGAGATTCGTATGTTGGTACTGGACAGGAAGTCTGGTGAGTCAGTTCTGATTTTCCCCGATGATCAAATAAACCCTGAAATGACAGTAAAAGAATTATTCTCTCAGGGGCCAATCAGCATTTCAGTAAAGTACAAAGACACCGGTACAGTAAAGCTGGCCATCAAGGCTCCAGGGGCAATAAAAATTCTTCGGGAAGAGCTTGGCCTTCATACAAGCTAATGTTGCAACACTTCTTTAAATGTAATTTATTTTTTAAATTCCTCTAGTATTCGCTTAACCGGTGCATAAGACAATCGATGTGCCTGGCATATTCCGTACTTTTCCAGTGCCTCGATATGCATTTTTGTAGGATAACCCTTGTGTTTTTCAAACCCGTATTCAGGGTACTGTTTGTGCAGTGCCTGCAGTTCCCGGTCACGCGTCTGCTTGGCCAAAATTGAAGCCGCACTAATCGCCTCCACTATCTGGTCACCCTTGATTACCGGATACAGGGAATAATTACACGGCGGCGCTTTATTACCATCAACTAGTACGAAATCCGGAGTTTTTGCGAGCGCATCAAGTGCCCTGCACATAGCAAGCAGACTGGCCTGAAGTATATTAATACTGTCAATTTCATGAACTTCCGCACGTCCTATAGCCCATGCAACAGCATGTTGTTGTATTTCTTTTTCAAGAAATTCTCGTCTGGCCACGGAAAGTTTCTTGGAATCATCCAGACCAGGTATTTTCACAGATGGATTCAGTATCACTGCGGCAGCAATAACCGGCCCAGCCAGTGGCCCCCGACCAGCCTCATCTACGCCAGCATGGCAGCCACGCTGACTACGAATGAAATCCGATATTTGATCTTTAGTATAATGCAATGAAAGTCGTTGTTTTCAAGGTTTGTGCATACGCGTTATTAGCGAATAATACCGCGCTCACTACTTCCCAGAAACTCACATAGTATTACAAGCTCAGGATGTTTTTTTGATAAGGTCAGTATTTCATCCCGGGCATCTTTAAGCTTCATACTGGACTTGTAAATAATCTTGTAGGCATTACGAATGGCCAGCAAGGCTTCCTTACTGAATCCTCGTCGCTTTAAACCTTCAGAATTAACGCCATGTGGCACAGCGTTGTGCCCTGCAGCCATCACAAATGGTGGTACGTCCATCGCCACAATAGATGACATGGCCAGAAAGCTATGTGCGCCAACACGGCAAAACTGATGGATATTACTAAAACCGCCGAGGATAGCGTAATCCTCGATGGTTACATGGCCTGCAAGTGTTGCTGCGTTGGCAAAAATAGTATGGTCACCTACCAGACAATCATGCGCAATATGCACATAAGCCATAATCCAGTTATCATTACCAATTTGCGTTACACCGCCACCCTGGGCTGTGCCTCGACTAATGGTACAGTTCTCGCGAATGACATTATTATTACCTATTATTAATTGCGTAGGCTCTCCCGCATATTTTTTGTCCTGCGGATCACCACCTATAGAGCTAAACTGGTAAATCTGATTGTTTTCACCAATCTCAGTCGAACCCTTAATCACTACATGAGGCCCAATCACTGTTCCGGAACCTATAGTGACATTATCGCCAATAATGCTGTATGGACCTATTTCGACATCAGCTGCCAAAATTGCCTTGCTATCAACTATTGCGCTGTCATGAATCACAGATCAGGCTTCTTGCTCAGCACACATCAGTTCTGCTGATGCTGCTACCTCGTCATTCACCATTGCAATGCCCTTAAAAACCCAGATATTTCTTTTTCTTTTAATCAGCTCAACCTGTAATATCAGTTGATCTCCTGGACCTACAGGCCGTTTAAAACGCGCTTTGTCTATTCCTGCAAAATAAAATACAGACTGGTCATTTGGTTTTAATTCACCCGTTTTGTATGCAAGCAATCCCGTTGCCTGTGCCAGCGCTTCCATCATTAATACTGCCGGCATGACCGGACGATGAGGGAAATGTCCCTGAAAATAGGGCTCATTAATTGTGACGTTCTTAAGTGCCTTGAGCGATTTACCAGGATCTATTTCCAGAATTTTATCAACCATCAGAAAAGGGTAACGGTGTGGCAGAAGTTTCATTATTTCATTTATATCCATATCACTCATAGTTTACTCATCAGGTTTCATCAATTCCCTGACCTGCTTTTGCAAGTCTCGAATTTTTTTGTTCGTGTCACCCAGCCGCTTAAGCCAGACATGATTTTTCTTCCATTCGATATTCGGTGCAACTGTCATCCCTGAAGAATAGATACCCGGTTTCAGTATACTCTTGGTCACCATACTCATACCGGTTAGCTGAACGTGGTCTGTAATTTCCAGATGCCCAGCGATACCAACACCACCTCCAACAGCACAATGTTTGCCTATTTTTACACTTCCAGCGACACCCGTACCCGCTACGACAACAGTATGCTCACCAATACATACATTGTGGCCAATCTGTATCTGATTATCCAGCTTTACGCCATTTCCAAGCACAGTGTTTTCCAACGCGCCCCTGTCTACTGTTGTGTTGGCTCCTATTTCAACATCATCACCAATCACTACTGTCCCAATCTGGGGTACCTTGACCCATACGCCCTGATCATTTGCTATTCCAAACCCATCTGCTCCAATGACGACACCAGGATGAAATATACATCTTTGCCCAATTTCAACGTATGCACATAAAACAACATTTGCTACCAGTCGGCTGTTATCACCTACTCTGGCATGCTCTTGAACAATGCAGCAGGGGCCAATAAAACACCCGGCACCTATGACTACATTCTTTTCGATTACTGTACCCGGCCCCACCCAGGCGGAACTGGATATTTTTGCATCGGGATCAATAATAGCAGAGGGATGAATACCCGGCAGGGCCGCAGGCTTCTGGTTCAGATGTGAAGATATTCTGGCAAAAGCCAGGTAAGGATTATCAACTACGATACTTGAAACCGGACATTCATCCAGCAGTGAATTATGGAGAATTACAGCTGATGCGTGGGTATCAGTTAGATATTTCCGGTATTTGGTATTTGAAAGAAAACTGATCGCACCAGAGCACGCATTTTGCAGAGTGTCTACCTTGTTTATCGTCTGATCATCTCCAACAAGCTTACCACCAACCAGCTCAGCTAACTCTGTTAGTTGTGCGTGCATGACTCAGATTCTAACCTGCTCAACAGTCACTACCGGGTTACTTAATAGCCTTGGCAAGTTCTTTCAGTATATCTTTGGTAATATTAATACTATCTGAAGCGTATATTACACCATCACCAATCACCGCGTGGTAACCGCGTTTTTTTGCGAGGTCGACGATAGCTTTGTAGACGCGCTTTTGCAGCTTACGTAGCTCCTCATTACGACGAAGATTCAGGTCTTCGCGATAATCTTCCTGTGCTCGTTTGATTTCACGCTTGCGGTCGCGTATATCACGTTCCAGGCGACGCAACTGGTTATCACTCATGGTTACCCCGTCACGAGCCAGTTTATCTTCCTGCTTGCGCAGCTCCTTGCGCAAGGCAATCAATGACCGATTCCTTGGCTCAAACTCTTTCTCCAGACGCTTATTTGCAGCTTTCGCCTGAGGCGCCTCTTCAAGAACCTTGGCCACGTTGACAAAAGCTATATTCGCCTCCGCATATACCGGACCTGTTACTGCCCATATAAGCCCAAAGAGTATTAGTTTATTAAGATAACGCATAGTCTTTCTCGCTGTATCCATATTATCGCCGATTAGTACATAATCTCACAAATTGGCAAGCTTTGCCCTTTTTTTATTAAAACAGGTTGCCACCGAATGAAAACTGGAATATCTGTGTATCATCTCCAGCCTTATCATTTATCGGATATGCCAGACTGAATTTCAGTGGCCCCAGTGGTGATACCCAAATTGCCGCCATGCCTACCGAATAACGTAGTTCACTTGCACTGAAGTTTTTATACCCGTCAAACACGTTACCGCCATCAACAAATGCACTCAGCTGTATAGATTTGCTATCTTCCTTGGTAAACGGGGTTGGGAACAATAATTCCAGTCCACCCGTCAACTTCATCGAGCCTCCGATTGAATTACCCTGTGAGTCCTTGGGACCCAGTCTATTATCTTTATAACCCCTGACATTACGTGTACCGCCAGCAAAATAGTTCTTGAAAAAAGGTAATTCACCCAAATCACCATAACCATCACCGTAGCCAAAATCGCCCTTCATGGATACGGTCCAGTTTTTAAACAGGGGAATATATTGCTGATAATAATACCCTATTCTATAGTACTCCAGATCACTGCCAGGAGCAGTCATGTCCGCAGTAATTCTGTGCGTATAACCATTGTCAGCAAACAATGCGCGGTTACGCGTATCATAGAACCACCTCATGTTTAAACCCAGGCCAGAGTATTCGTCACCATTTTCCTGGATGAAATTCAGCACCTCTTGTGATGAACTACCCGTTGCCCTCAATGTGGTTCGGCCAATATCAAAGCCTGCACGTATGCGGGAAAATTCACTAAGTGGAATCCCGTATGTTGCACCCAGAATCGCCTCGTCAGTTGTGTAACGAGACAGGTTGGCCTGTGCGGCATCTGTTTCACGATAAGTCAGAAAAAATCCTCTGCTCACACCGTCGATTGTGTGATACGGGTTAGAGTAACTTAAACGATAGACCGTGTTTATATCACTATTGTTAAAAGTCAAACCTACGCGTTTACCCGTACCCAGAAAATTATTTTCATTAATGCTAAAGCCAAGAATAACACCACCTGTCTGAGAATAACCCAGACTTGCCAGAAAATTGCCTGACGGATTCTCTGCCACCGTATAGTTAACATCGATCTGGTCATTTGAACCCGGCACGGCCGGAGTTTCTACATTGACCGTAGTAAAATAGCCCAGCTTTTCCAGTCGAGTACGTGAACGATTTACCTGTTTTGTGGAAAACCAGCCCCCTTCCATCTGTCGCATTTCTCGACGCAGCACCACATCAGCTGTTCGGGAGTTACCAAACATACTAATCCGTCGAACATAGACCCGTTTACCCGGGTCAATGAAAAACGTCATTTTGACCGTTTTCTTCTCCTCATCGATATCAGGTACAGTATTAATATTGGCGAAAGCATAACCATCATCACCCATCACATCGTTGATCAATCCGGTAGATTCTGCAACTCTTTTACGCGAAAAAATATCGCCTGGGCCAATTTTAATCAGTGCTTCCAGCATATCAACCGGTACTACCAGATCACCTGCTACCTGTATTTCAGATACCGTGTACTGATCACCCTCATCTACATTAATCGTGATATAGATTGATTTTTTATCCGGCGTAATAGTGACTTGAGTTGATCGTATCTTGAAATTGATATAGCCACGGTTCTGGTAATAAGACTTCAGGCTTTCCAGGTCACCAGACAGCTTCTGCTTCGAATACTGGTCATTGCTTGAATAAAACGAAAACAGAGTGGGCGGACTTAACTGGAATTCGTCGGCAAGATCGTCGTCAGAAAATATATGATTTCCAACAATATTTATTTCCTGTATTTTGGCAACCTGTCCTTCCGAGATTTCGATCGAAACAGCTACCCGGTTACGCTCAAGCGGTGTGGCCTCGGTTTTGATTTTAACGCCATACTTGCCATTACCATAGTATTGACGATGTAACTCCTGCTTGACTTGCTCTAGCAGTGACCGGTTATAGACTCGCCCGTCTGCCAGGCCAATTTGCTTAAGCCCCTCCAGCAATTCTTCCGACTCAATATCTTTGTTACCCGATAAATCTATTGATGAAATAGATGGCCGCTCACTAACAATAACCACGACAACACCAGCATCACGTTCCAGCCGCACATCCTTGAAAAACCCGGTTTTAAACAGAGCGCGGATGGCCTTTCGGCTGGCCAATACGTTTAGCTTATCGCCCACCTGTATGGGCAGGTAATTAAATACCGTGCCGGCAGAAATACGTTGCAAGCCCTCAACACGTATATCCTTTACTGTAAATGGCTCAAATGCCCATACCGTGCTGCTTATCATCCATATCAGCACAGCAAACCAGAATTGCTTCATTCGTTTCTCATTATATTGTTCTATCTACCAACCAGATTCAACCTGGCCAGATTAGCCAAAAATCCGGGATAAATCATTAAAAAATGCGAGTCCCATCAGCGCCAGTAACAGACTTATACCGATCTGCTGGCCTACAGCCATAACGCGCTCAGATACCTCTTTGCCAGTAACAAATTCTATCAGGTAATACAGTAAATGCCCGCCATCCAGTACCGGTACCGGCAGCAAGTTCAACACACCAAGGCTGACACTCACCATCGCCAGAAACGACAGGAATGATAACCATCCCCGGCTGGCTGTCTTGCCTGCCATTTCGGCAATACTTAACGGTCCGCTGATGTTTTTGAGCGATGCATCACCTGTCACCATTCTACCAAGAACACGCAGCATGAGCACTGACATATCCCATGTTTTTACTATGCCTGTCTGTAAGGCCTCTATCGGGCCATATTGGACTACTACACCCAGTGCCCGGTACTCTTCAATGGCCTGCTCACCCAGCGCTACCCCGACTTTACCAATTGCCTCATCCCCTGTTTTGCTGGCAATGGGCAGTAATTGAGTCTCCTGTTCTACCCCGTTACGGAGAAAACGGGTGGTCAGGGCTTCTCCAGGATGTGCCCGTACAATGCGCACCCAGTCTAACCAGCCATCTATCGGCTTACCGTTTACCATCAATATCAGGTCCCCTTCACGCAAACCAGCCAGATCTGCCGGCTTTCCCGGCGCAATTTCGCCCAACAGGGCTGGTGGTGACCATGACTCCAGGCCCAGCCGCTCAAACAACACAGAGGCATCTATTGGCTTCTCCAGTACCCCGGTATCCAGCTTACTGTTAACCGTAGTACCCGTAGTTGTCTGCAATCGGATATCCACTTTCTCACCACGCAGTGCAGCCTCAAACAAGGCCAGTCTTGCCGACTGCCAGGTGGGTACTGTCTCGCCCGCAACGGCAAGGATGACATCATTCTTCTGTATTCCCGCGATCGCGGCCGGCGTATCAGGCAATACCGTGCCCACTACCGGCTTCATGCCATTGACGCCACTCATGTACATGATCCATAACGCAAAAATCGCAAACAGAAAATTAAACAACGGGCCGGCTGATACCACAGCAACCCGTGTAGACAGGGGCTTGCGGTTAAAGGCCCGATCCAGCTCCTCTGCCTTTACCTCTCCCTCGCGTTCGTCCAGCATGCGCACATAACCACCCAGAGGAATGGCTGCCAGGACATATTCCGTTTCACCATTTTTTGAACGCCAGCTGAACAAGGGTTTGCCAAAACCGATTGAAAACCGCAAAACCTTGACCCCTAAGCGACGTGCAACCCAGTAATGGCCAAATTCGTGCACCGCAATCAATATCGCCAATGCAACAACGAAAGACAGTGCATAATAAAGCATCGAACTCATATCATCTCTTACCTGTATCTCTCAGTCGTTACATATTCAGAAGCCAGCTCACGCGCCTGTTGATCGGCCGATAGCACTTGCTCAAGTGTTGCCGCTTCCGAAAAACTGGCGTGTTGTAGCGTATGCCTGATCACTTTGGCTATACCGGTAAAAGGCAGCTTGTGATCCAGAAAACTGCTTACCGCCACTTCATTTGCCGCATTCAGCACTGCGGGCGCACTACCGCCCTGGTCCATAGCCTGAAAGGCGAGTTCCAGGCAGGGAAAACGCTGGTTATCAGGTGCCTCAAAATCCAGTTGTGCCACTGCAAAGATATCCAGCTGCTGTACGCCTGACTCTATGCGCTCAGGCCATGCCAGGGCATGGGCAATCGGTGTACGCATATCCGGATTCCCCAATTGTGCCAGTACCGATCCATCTATATAAGAGACCATGGAGTGAATAACGCTTTGCGAGTGTATCACCACCTGTATCTGTTCTGGCCTGACATCAAACAGCCAGCAAGCCTCAATGACCTCCAGCCCCTTGTTCATCATGGTAGCCGAATCCACTGATATCTTTTTTCCCATATCCCAGTTAGGATGCGCAACGGCCTGCTCAGGCGTCACTGTCTCCAGCGTCTCGATGTCCGCTGTTCTAAAAGGGCCGCCAGATGCCGTTAGCAAAATTTTGTCTACACCTGCCTGTTCCAGACCCAGATTACTGTCTACAGGTAGACACTGAAAAATAGCATTATGTTCACTATCCAGTGGTAACAGCACCGCATTGTGCTTTTCCACCTCATCCATCAATATGCGGCCTGACATGACCAGCGCTTCCTTATTGGCCAGCAACAGTCGCTTGCCGGCTCTGGCCGCAGCAAGGGCTGATCTGAGACCCGCCGCACCAACGATAGCCGCGACAACGGTTTCGACACTGTCCAGTGCGGCTACCTGCTCCAGTGCCTCAGCGCCTGACAACACAGTGGTCTCAAGGCCATGCTGTCGTACACCCTGCTGCAAGCGCTCGGCAGCCTTGTTATCTGCCAGTACCGCGAATTCAGGATGCCATTCCACACACTGAGCCAGCAGCCCTTCATCGTCGTTATTGGCAGTCAACGCCACGACCTTGTAGCGATCGGGATGGCGACTAATCACATCCAGCGTACTGACGCCAATGCTGCCAGTCGAACCCAGCACAGCAACGCCACTTATGTGTTCAGACCTAGCCATAACAATCCACTAACGTAAAAAGGAGCTGCTGCGGTCAGGCTGTCTATCCTGTCCATCACACCGCCATGACCTGGAAACAGATTACCGCTGTCCTTGACGCGCGCCTGGCGCTTAAACAGACTCTCAAACAAATCACCGGCAACAGATAACAGTGAAACCAGCAAACTCAGCAGCACCAGCATGCCAGCCGCTTGCAGCGCCAGTTCATAGAAGTACGCAACGACTGCGGCATACAGGCCGACAACCAGCAGCCCCCCCAAAACACCTTCCCACGTCTTGCCAGGGCTCAGGGCTGGCGCCAGTTTTGTTCGACCAAAGCGCTTACCCGAAAAGTACGCACCAATGTCAGCCAGCCATACCAGCACAAATACATAGAGCACCCACATCGGTCCCTGATGAGCCGTCTGTTCATGCAACATCACCAGTGCATACCATGCGGGTATTAATACAAACAGACCAGCAAGCGCTTTATAAAACCTTGCATTGCGTGACATCCCCGCATCCGGTTTCGACATCTTCAACCAGATCAAAGCCAGACCCCACCACATAACACCACTTGCAAGTATAGCCAGACTTAACCCCTCAATTGCCTGCCATCGATAGAGTAAAAACAAGCTTGCCAGCACAAGTAGACTGTAAAATAATTTCCCGAAAAAAGTTGTCCAGCCGGATAACACAGCCCATTCCCAGGCCGCCAGTAAAACAAACAGTCCCAGTAATCCGGCAAACCACAGCGTATTCAGCTTAAGCACTGCCAGTACCAGCAGAGTGATCAGGACGACAGCGGTGAGCACCCGCTGGTATAACATCAGTTTTGCACCTGTGTCAGCTGTTCACTGGTCATACCGAAACGACGTTCGCGTTGATTATAAAAGACGATCGCCTCATCAAAATATTGTTGATTAAAATCAGGCCACAAGACATCACAGAAATATAATTCCGTATAAGCCAACTGCCATAACAAAAAATTACTGATACGTTTCTCGCCACCGGTGCGTATAAAAAGGTCTGGCTCTGGCAAATCTGCAAGACACATCGCATCGGTTAAATGCTGTTCCGTAAGCTCCGCTGCTGACAGCGTCCCACTTTCCACCTGTTGCGCCACTGCCCTTGCCGCCTGCGTGATATCCCAGCGACCACCATAGTTTGCGGCGATATTCAGTGTTAACGTCGTATTGTCCTGCGTGAACTGTTCTGTCTCGGCTATCTGTTTTTGCAATCGTGCCGAAAAGGCTGAACGGTCACCGATAAAACGAACACAAACACCATTACTGTTCAGTTTATCTGTTTCCCGTTTGAGTGATTGCACAAACAACTCCATCAGCAGGCTGACCTCATGTTTGGGCCGCTGCCAGTTCTCACTGGAAAACGCAAAAAGAGTCAGACAGGGTATGCTCGTGCAAACACAATATTCTATGATGGCGCGGGTGGCCTCGACACCGGCCCGGTGGCCAGCATGGCGTGCCTGATTGCGTTGTTTCGCCCATCGCCCGTTACCATCCATGATGATCGCAACGTGGCGTGGCAACTGTCTGGATACTGGCTTGTCAGGTTCCATAATGATGAACTTTGAGGTCAACCAGACCTCATACCTCCATCAATTCGGCTTCCTTGGCCTCCAGCAACTTGTCGACCTCGGCAACATATTTGTCGGTCAGCTTTTGTATGACGTCGTGTGCACGTCGCTCATCATCTTCGGATATTTCCTTTTCCTTTATCAGGTCCTTGAAATCATTGTTAGCATCACGGCGAATATTGCGTACCGCTACTTTGGCACCCTCACCTTCTGCCTTGACCAGGCGCACCAGATCCCGGCGACGCTCTTCGGTCAGCGGAGGCATCGGCAGGCGAATGACTGTACCGGCAGAAGACGGATTAAGACCTAAATCCGATTTAAGAATGGCCTTTTCGATAGCCTGTACCATGGGTTTCTCCCAGGGCGTAATAGTCAGCGTACGGGCATCCTCAGTGTTGACGTTGGCAACCTGTTTAAGAGGCACCTCGCTGCCATAATAATCCACCATGACATGATCCAGCAGGCTGGGGTGGGCGCGGCCGGTACGCACTTTACCAAGGTCTACTCGCAGGGACTCAATACTCTTCCCCATACGTACCTCGGAATCTTCTGTAATCTCGTCTATCATGCCTGCCCCTGTTCCACCACAGTGCCCACCGACTCTCCCTTGACAAGTCGAAGCAGGTTGCCGTGGTCATTAATATTAAAGATCTTCAAACTCATACCATGGTCACGGCACAGCACAATAGCTGTCGCATCCATGACCATTAATTTTTTCTCGAGCACTTCATCATAGCTGAGACGTTCATATCGCACTGCATCCGGGTCTTTCATCGGATCAGAAGAATAGACACCATCTACCTTGGTCGCCTTGATAACGACATCGGCGTTGATTTCAATTGCACGTAAACTGGCTGCCGAATCGGTAGTAAAAAACGGATTACCGGTACCCGCAGCAAACATCACGACTCGCCCTTTTTCCAGATGCCGGACCGCCCTGCGACGAATGTAATCTTCACATACCTGATGGATAGCCAGTGCCGACATCACGCGTGCGCTATAACCCAGTTTTTCCAGTGCGTCCTGCATGGCCAGCGCATTCATAACAGTGGCCAGCATTCCCATATGGTCACCTGACACACGATCCATGCCTGATTCGGCCAGACCTGCACCGCGAAATATGTTGCCGCCACCAATAACCAGGCCCACTTCTATACCCAGATCAACCAACTGTCCGATTTCTGCTGCAATACGTTTTATAACGGCCGGGTCAATACCATAATCACCCGTACCCATCAGGGCTTCTCCGCTTAGTTTAAGCAGCACTCTTTTGTATATGCTTCTGGTACTGGCATCGGACATTATTTTTATTTTCTCCCGGTTAGTATTGGTTGGCTTATAAAGAAAGAGCCGGAATAATTCCGGCTCTTTCTCGTCAAGTGCTAGTCACCCATTTGAGCCATGACTTCGTCGGCAAAGTTTTCGGTTTTCTTCTCGATCCCCTCACCCACTTCCATGCGTACAAACTGTATGATTTCAGCATTGTTACTTTCAAGCAGCTTACCGATAGTCTGGTCCGGGTCCTTGACAAAAGCCTGACCCAGCAGAGTGATCTCGCCCAGGTACTTGCGCATTCTGCCTTCGACCATCTTTTCGATAATATTGTCCGGCTTGCCACTGTCTTTCGCCTGTGCAACAAAGATCTCCTTCTCCTTGGCCAGCGTTTCGGCAGGCACTTCCTTGTCAGACACACACAGTGGCCGGCTGGCCGCAATATGCATAGACACATCCCTGGCCAGTTCGTCATTACCGCCCTTGATCTCTACCAGTACACCTATCCGGACACCATGTTTGTAGGAACCAAAAGCATGCTCTGTCGTGAAATGCTGAAAGCGACGAACCTGGATATTTTCACCCAGCCTGGCGATCAATGCCTTGCGTGAGTTTTCAACACTGGTGCCATCTGAAGTGCTCATGGCAGACAGCGCATCAATGTCAGCCGGATTTCCCGCCAGCGCCGTTTTAGCTACTTCATCAACAAAGCTTATAAAATCATCTGCCTTGGAAACAAAATCAGTTTCGCTGTTAACCTCAACAATAACCGCAGACTTGCCGTCATCCGATACCTTGATAGCCAGCAGGCCTTCAGCAGCGACACGCCCTGCTTTCTTGTCTGCCTTCGCCATACCTGATTTGCGCATCTGATCGATAGCCGCATCCAGATTGCCGTCTGCTTCTGTTAATGCTTTTTTACACTCCATCATACCGGCGCCGGTACGCTCACGAAGCTCTTTCACCATTGAAGCTGTAATAGCCATAATGTTTATTACCTTCTAATCTGTTAATCCACTACCTCAAACCATCATTCAGGTGTGGACGCTTTCTCTGTTTCGCTATCCACAGTTTCGGCCACAGTTTCGGCCACAGTTTCGGCCACAGTTTCAGCCGCAGGGTCATCTTCTGCCTTGCTGTCATCTGGCTTGGCATCTGGCTTGGCATCATCCGTTTTAGCAGCTGCCTTCTTTTTGACTGCTGCTTTTTTAGGGCTGGCCTTTTTCTTTGGCGCCGGCGCATCGTCTTCAACTTCAACGAAGTCATTTGCATCACCCAACTTTTCGATAATGGCAGTCTTGCTGTCCAGTATCGCATCTGCAACACCGGATGCGTATAGCTGTATGGCGCGAATCGAGTCATCGTTACCAGGAATGATATAATCTATCTTGTCTGGAGAACTATTAGTATCAACTACACCAATCACGGGAATGCCCAGTTTGACAGCTTCGTTAACAGCAATTTTTTCGTGCGCAACGTCAATAACAAACAATGCATCAGGTAAACCATTCATATCCTTGATACCACCCAGGCTTAACTCCAGCTTGGCCGCTTCACGATTCAGCATCAGGATTTCTTTCTTGTTCAACTTCTGCAGGGAACCATCCGCTTCCATCGCCTCAAGGTCTTTCAGGCGTTTAATGGATTGCTTGACCGTTTTGTAGTTAGTCAACATACCACCCAGCCAGCGATGATTAACATAAGGCATACCTGCCTTGATCGCCTGCTCCTTAACGATGATACGCGCGGCACGTTTGGTACCTACGAATAAGATCTGGCCACGCTTGGATGACAGACTGCCCAGAAAATTGACCGCATCGTTATACATAGGAAGGGTCGATTCCAGGTTAATGATATGAATTTTGCTACGCGCACCGAATATATAAGGTGCCATTTTAGGGTTCCAGAAACGGGTTTGGTGTCCAAAATGCACGCCCGCTTCCAACATTTGCCGCATGGTTACATTAGCCATGGTTAATTCTCCAATAATTACAAAGGGTTAGTCTTACACATGCCCCATACAGCAACCCGAATGGATGATAAATCAACCTCGGGCACCCTACCGTATGTGCCGACACGTGTGTGAATTTGCGAAAAACGCGCGCGATTTATACCATATCCTGACCCATTCAACAATAAAATCGGGCAAAATGTTGCATAACTGGTATATCATACAGCGAATTACAACCAAATAACCGAGTAATTAACTAAGGTAATCATGGGCATCACCATCAAAACAACAGAAGAAATGGATAAAATGCGGGTCGCAGGCCGTTTGGCCGCCGAGGTCCTGGAAATGATCGAGCCTTATGTACAGCCGGGAGTCAGCACCGACAAACTGGACCAGATTTGTCATGACTATATCGTCAATGAGCAGCAGGCTATCCCGGCACCGCTGAATTATCACGGCTTCCCTAAATCCATCTGTACCTCAGTCAATCATCAGGTTTGCCACGGCATACCGGGTGATAAAAAACTCAAGAATGGTGATGTCGTCAATATCGATATCACCGTCATCAAGGATGGTTTTCATGGTGATACCAGCAAGATGTTTGTCGTCGGCGAAGTCAGCCGCATGGCACAACGTCTGATCGACACCAGTTACGAATGTCTGCGCGCAGGTATCGATCTGGTTGCCCCGGGCTTGCATCTGGGTGATATAGGTCATTGTATACAGACGCTCGCTGAATCAAGATACTTCTCGGTTGTCCGTGAATACTGTGGCCACGGTATCGGTCGCGAGTTCCATGAAGACCCGCAAGTGCTGCATTATGGCAATGCAGGTACCGGCATTGAACTGGTGGCCGGTATGACCTTTACCATCGAACCGATGATTAACGCCGGCAAGGCAACGATCAAGGTACTGGGCGACAAATGGACGGTGGTCACCAGGGATCGTAAATTATCTGCCCAATGGGAACACACCATACTGGTGACCGATACAGGACACGAGGTATTAACGACACGCAAGGATGAACAACCCTTTCAGTAATCCGGATCCAGGCCTTCCATGAATTTAATACCCCAGACACTACTCGATGGTTTTATCGGCGATGGCCCTCTGATCCCGCGTTTCAAAAATGTTCTTCGCGAGTTTAGTGAATGTCAGAGCCAGTTGTTTGCTGAAAACTGTCCCATAGAACAACTGGTGCAATCACGTGCCCGCCTGATCGATTATTTACTGAAGCTCGCCTGGTCCGAGTTTATAAAACCCGCGCCAGACACCATTGCTCTGGTGGCGGTTGGAGGGTACGGCCGTGGTGAATTGCACCCCGCTTCTGACATTGATCTGATGGTATTACTGGCTGAGCCTGAAGACAAATCACATGACGAAAACATCCAGTCACTGCTCACCTTTCTATGGGACATAGGGCTGGATATTGGTCACAGCGTCCGTAGCGTGCAGGACTGTGCAACAGAAGCCGTTAAAGACATCACGGTTCAGACCAACCTGATCGAGGCACGACTGTTATGTGGGCCTGAACAGCTGTTTGATCAAATGAAACAGGTAACCGGCCCGGACAAATTCTGGCCCAGTGACCAGTTTTTTCAGGCCAAGTGGGATGAACAGAAAAAGCGTTATCATAAATATCACGATACAGCATACAATCTTGAGCCGAATATAAAAGAGTCACCGGGTGGCATGCGTGATATCCAGGTTATCGGCTGGGTAGCCAAACGCCATTTCCAGACAGCGACCCTGTACAGCCTGGTAGAGCACCGCTTTTTAACACAGACTGAGTACCGCACTCTGATGGAAGGCCAGAACCTGCTCTGGCGTATTCGCTTTGCCCTGCATACGCTTACCGGGCGCCGCGAAGACCGTTTACTGTTTGATCATCAACTCGCACTGGCCTTGCAGTTTGGTTACCAGGACGGCGACAACAATCTCGCTATCGAACAGTTCATGCAGCACTATTACCGCACCGTGATGGAGCTGGAACGGCTGAATGAAATGCTGCTGCAGTTGTTTCAGGATGAGATACTGCATCACGGTCAAATTGGTGAGCCCGTCATCGTCAATGAGAGATTCCAGGTGAAAAATAGATTTCTGGAAGTCACTTCTGATCAGGTGTTTGCACAACAGCCCACCGCCTTGCTGGAAATGTTCCTGGTCATGGCCGGTGACCCGAGTCTTAAAGGTGTACGCGCCGGAACCATACGTCTGGCCCGATCAGCCACCCATCTGATCAATAATGCGTTTCGGCAGAGCCCCAAAGCCAGACAACTGTTTATAGAACTTTTCCGGCGACCCGAAGGATTGACGCATGAACTGCGTCGCATGAATCGCTACGGCATACTGGCCGCCTACCTGCCGGTCTTTGCCAATATTGTCGGGCGCATGCAATACGACCTGTTCCATGTTTACACGGTAGATGAGCACACTCTGTTTGTGGTGCGCAACATGAGACGGTTTACGGTGCCGGAATTCAGTAACGAGTTTCCGCTGTGTTCCAGCCTGATTCATACCTTACCCAAACCTGAATTACTTTATATTGCCGGCCTGTTTCATGATATCGCCAAGGGCCGTGGCGGAGACCACTCCATACTGGGCGCCAAAGATGCCCATGACTTTTGCATTGATCACGGCATAAGCGAAGACGATGCCCAGCTGGTAGTCTGGCTGGTCAGATCACATTTAATTATGTCGGTGACCGCGCAGCGACGTGATATCAGCGACCCGGAAGTGGTGCGTGATTTTGCCCAGATGGTACAAAGCCAGTTACGACTGGATTATATCTACCTGTTAACCGTTGCTGACATACGCGCGACCAATCCCGAGATATGGAACAGCTGGAAAGACTCTCTGCTGAGGCAATTATATAACTCGTGCAAGCATATGTTTGAACGCGGTATCGATCAGCAGATCAGCGAAGATCAGGTGATCTCAAAAATCCGCAACCAGGCGGCCATGATGCTGCAAAAAGATAATTTTACAAGTGAGCAAACAAACGAAATCTGGCAGAATCTACCCAATGAATATTTCCTGTCACATAGTGCTGAAGAAATCGTCTGGCATACAAAATCTATCGCGCAGACAAACGTGGATGACCTGCCTCTGGTATCCCTGCATCCGTCACAAAAACGTGGCAGTACCGATATCCTGATTTACGGCCCGGTTAAAGACCATCAGTTCGCAGTAGTCACCGCGCTGATGGAAAGCCTGGGGCTGAACATCGTCGGTGCCAGAGTCGACCTGGGCGCAAACAAGCATTCACTCGACAGCTTCCAGGTGCTGGAAGAAAATGGCGATATCATTCATGATCAGGGGCGGCTTAGCGAGATACAAAACCAGTTATATAATGGCCTGCACCAGGTAAAATCAGAGCCTGTCAGCGTAAGCCGGCATATACCTCGACGCATCAAACACTTTGATGTGCCTACCACGGTCACGTTTGAACAGGACGAACATAACGCGCGCACAACACTGCGTGTCAATACGCGAGACCGTACCGGTATTCTTTCCGGTATTGGCAAGGCCTTTATGGCAGAACGCATACTGCTGCAAAATGCGCGCATCGCCACCATAGGTGCGCAGGTCGAAGACACTTTTGACATTACCGATATGGACAACCAGCCCCTGACCGATCAAACCCGGTTAGACGCGTTGCGTGACCGGATTATGGAAGCCCTCGATAACTAACGGGGTGCTGACAGGACAACTGATCCACACGAATCACCCGTCAGTCTGAATAAACTCCAGCGCATTACCATCCGGATCGTGACAAAACAGCGCACGACGTCCTGAGCGACTCAGGCTGTATAAAATCTCTGACTGCTGTAACCGATCAATCAACCATTCCAGATCATTTACCACCAGCGCAACATGACGATCCCGCCCGCCGTGTTGTGGCCGCTCAAGCCCCGCATCCGGATTAGGCAGTTCCAGCAGATGTATTTGCTGATCACCCACATCCAGCCATGCTCCCGGATATCCCAGGTCAGGCCGGTCGGGGTTAACTGTCAGCCCCAGCACACCCTGATAAAATGCCAGCGCCTGTTCCGTGTCGCTGATCAGCACACTGCAGTGATGGATGTGGGTAATTTCAGTAGACATATAGACCTGCTCATTCATTCATGTGACTGTAAGCCGCAAACAGGGCTGCGACTACGATTAACGAACCACCCAGCCATTCGTACCATTGCAGGACTTCATGGGTCAGCATCTGTGCTGATACGGCCGCCACCAGAATCTCGAACAACATGATAACGGCCGAGCGGTGCACCGGCATATGTGACACACCATACACCACAGACAAGGTCACGATTGCAATCACAATGCCAAAGACACCCGCGAACCACAATACCGATGACTCAACCACCGGCACCCTGGCATCAAATAACAATACCCAGACGCCCGCCACCAGCACCACACCCAGCCAGGACATCAGGGTTTTGCTGGAAAGACTGGCATGCTCAAGGCTGCGTAGCTTGACGTTGGCCAATGCGAAAGTCATGCCGGATGAAATGGCCAGCCATTCCGCCACCGATCGAGGCCAGGGCACACCCATACCCGGATCCCACAAAACAATCATCGCACCGATAATTGCAAACACCAGCATCAGGATCGAACCGGGGGTGAGCCGCTCACCTAATAACCAGTAGCCCAGTATCACTGTCCATAAAGGTGACAGATAGAACAGCAAAATAACCCGCACCACCTCACCGTCGATCACCGCAACAATGAAACTGACATTGGTCCAGCCGGTCGCCAGCGCGACGATAAGCATTTGCACCGGCCAGGCGCGCAGATCAGGCCAGGATTTGTGTAACCAGGGTAACGCCAGTATCAGCGCACCCAGATACATGAGCAGGCTGGCCCAGGCACCTGACAGACCCTGTGCTTCCATGTAGCGCAGCGGATACCAGAACAACCCCCACAGTGAGGCGGCCAGTAACAGGCTGAAAATCGGTAGTAACGGGTGTGATTTTTGATCCATAGCGTCCAGACTAAACAGCGCGTTTGTTAAACCTGAATCAGCAGATTCAGGTTATAATTACTTATTTGGCGGTAAGCATACCTGCCATTCACATAACAATACACACTGGCAGCCACATGAATCCGGATCTGGACAAACTACACCCCTACCCGTTTGAAAAGCTCAGACAACTGAAAGTCGGCACCGAACCGCCGACCGACCGTGAGCATATCGCGCTGTCGATAGGTGAACCCGGCCATCCCGCACCCGCGTTCGTGGCCGAGGAATTAATTACTCACCTGCACGGTCTGTCCCGTTACCCGTTAACACGTGGCAGCGATGCGCTACGTCAGGCCATTGGCAACTGGCTGACAAAACGCTTCACGCTGGATGCAAGTGAGCTGTCACCACAGTCTCACATACTGCCAGTAAACGGCACACGTGAGGCCCTGTTTGCGATTGCCCAGTGTCTGGTCGACCGCGACCAGCAGCCACTGATGGTCATGCCCAATCCGTTTTACCAGATCTATGAAGGTGCCGCGATACTCGCTGGTGCTGAACCCTGGTTTTACAACACCACCGCTGACACCCGTTTTCTGCCTGACCTGGACGCTATTCCTGACGACGTCTGGCAGCGTTGTCAGCTGTTCTATCTATGCAGCCCGGGTAATCCCAGTGGGGCTGTGATGCCACTGCAGCAGCTCCAGTCACTGATCCGTCTGGCTGATCAACATGATTTTGTGATCGTGTCCGACGAGTGCTACAGCGAGATCTATCCCGATGAAAGCCGGCCACCCGCGGGTCTGTTACAGGCTGCTGCTGATATGGGGAATCATAATTTTGCGCACTGCCTGGTGTTCCACAGCCTGTCGAAACGCTCCAATCTGCCTGGCCTGCGCTCCGGTTTTGTCGCCGGTGATGCGCAACTGATCGAAAAATTCCTGCTTTACCGCACCTATCACGGCAGTGCGATGGCACCTTATGTACAGGCCGCCAGTACCCGTGCATGGCAGGATGAACAGCACGTACAGCACAACCGTGAGCTGTATCGGGCCAAGTTTGACGCCGTGATCGAGATCCTGAAGCCAGTACTGCCCGTACAAATGCCTGATGCCGGCTTTTACCTGTGGCCACAAACGCCGATCCCGGACACCGATTTTGCGCGCGGCCTGTATCACAGCGAAAATATGACCGTACTGCCTGGCAGTTTCCTGTCACGCGACACCACAGACGGCAACCCGGGCCAGAACCGGGTGCGCATGGCACTGGTTGCGCCGCTGGACGAATGCATTGACGCGGCACAGCGCATCAAACGATATACGGAACAACTGGAACCCTGACCAGCAGTCCATTAAACTACCCGATCTAGTTAGTTACCGAGGAACCACCATGTCAGACCTGCAGTCCATTATTGAACAAGCCTTTGAAAAGCGCGCCGATATCACCCCGCGCAATGTCGAGACTCAGGTCAAGGAAGCGGTGCTTGCATGTATCGACCTGCTGGACAGCGGCCAGGCACGCGTTGCCGAGAAGATAGACGGTGACTGGGTGGTCAACGAATGGCTCAAAAAGGCCGTACTGCTGTATTTCCGCATCGAAGACAACGATTTCATGAAAGGCGGCTTCACCAACTACTACGACAAGGTGCCGTCCAAATACGCCGACGTCAATTCACGTGAATTTCGTGACGGTGGCGTACGCGTGGTACCCCCCGCTACCGCACGCAAGGGCTCCTATATCGCATCCGGCACGGTACTGATGCCGTCCTATGTCAACATAGGTGCCTATGTCGACAGTGGCACCATGGTCGACACCTGGGCCACGGTCGGCTCCTGCGCGCAGATTGGTAAAAATGTCCACCTGTCCGGTGGCGTCGGAATTGGCGGTGTACTGGAACCACTACAGGCCAGCCCTACCATTATTGAAGACAACTGCTTCATCGGTGCACGCTCGGAAGTGGTTGAAGGCGTGATCGTCGAAACCGGTGCAGTGATCTCGATGGGTGTCTACATCGGTCAAAGCACACGTATTTATAACCGCCTGACCGATGAAATCCTGTATGGCCGTGTTCCGGCCGGTGCAGTCGTGGTGCCAGGCAATCTGCCGTCCAGTGATGGCAAATACAGCCTGTACTGCGCAGTGATCGTGAAAATGGTTGATGAGAAAACACGCAGCAAAGTGGGTATTAATGAACTGTTGCGTGATATCTAGCCCTGATGTCTGCAACCCTCTACGGCATCAGCAACTGCGACACCGTACGCAAGGCCAGGCGCTGGCTCAGTGAACATGATGTCGACTATCAGTTTCACGACCTGCGTAAAGACGGCCTGGATGCAAAAACGCTTCAGCACTGGAACAACAAGGCCGGCTGGGAAACCCTGCTGAACAAGCGCGCCACCACCTGGCGTAAACTACCCGAAGCCGTCCGTGACAAGATCAACCAGCAATCGGCACTGGAGCTGATGCGGGAACAGCCTACACTAATCAAACGGCCGGTACTGGATGCCGACAAGCAGATTCATGTCGGCTTTAATGCAGACCACTATACAAGCTTATTTGGATAACATGCCTGACTTTCACGACGATCCCACCCTGGAGCTGGCCTGCCAGCTAATCGCACGGCCTTCGCTGACACCACAGGATCAAGGCTGCCAGGCCATGATGTGCGCACGGCTGGAAGCGATTGGCTTTACCATCGAGCACCTGCGTTTCGATGATGTTGATAATTTCTGGGCACGTCGGGGTAACGATGGCCCACTAATCGCGTTTGCCGGCCATACCGATGTGGTACCCACCGGCCCTGAAAAAAACTGGCAATCGCCACCGTTCACGCCAACCTTCACCGACGGCAAGCTATACGGCCGAGGCGCGGCCGATATGAAAGGCAGCCTCGCCTGCATGGTGGTAGCCAGTGAACGTTTTATCGTGGCCCACCCGGATCACAAAGGCTCGATCGCCTTTCTGATCACCAGCGACGAAGAAGGCCCGTCGATCAACGGCACCGTCAAGGTAATCGAACATCTGGAGGCGCGTGACGAAAAAATCACCTGGTGTCTGGTCGGTGAGCCATCCAGCACAGAGCGAGTAGGGGACGTGATCAAGAACGGCCGACGCGGCTCTTTGAACGGTCGCCTGCGTGTCCTCGGCAAGCAGGGCCATGTGGCCTACCCGCAGCTGGCCGCAAACCCGATCCATCTGGCCACCGCGGCGCTGAACGAGCTGTGCCATCGTGAGTGGGACAATGGCAACGATCACTTCCCGCCCACTACGTTTCAGATCTCGAACATGCAATCCGGTAGCGGTGCTGAAAACGTGATCCCGGGTGACCTGGACATCATGTTCAATTTTCGCTTCTCAACCGAAAGCACCGAGGATGGCCTGAAGCAACAGGTCATCAGCCTGCTCGATCAGCACGGCCTGAACTACGAACTGGTCTGGCGTCTGTCCGGCCTGCCGTTTCTGACCGCTGCGGGTGAACTGGTTGATGCGGCGCGCTCAGCGATCAAGGCCATCACCGGGGAAGACACCACCCTGTCGACCAGTGGCGGCACCTCGGATGGTCGTTTTATCGCACCGACTGGCGCCCAGGTGGTTGAACTGGGGCCGTTGAACGCGACCATCCATCAAATAAACGAACATGTCGATATGGAAGATTTAAAAACACTTTCATTGGTTTACGAGGATATTCTAAAGACACTTCTCGCCAGGTAATCAACTTACCCCGATGCAAAAGTAAAGTTCATTCGATCCCTGACCGATACCTGTTAGTAAGCACACACCACCAGGAAACGATCATGCCACGACCCCGCAAACCTTTTACCCTGCACCTGTTTCGAAACAACAATATCCAGCGCATCTCGGCTGGCAGGTTACGAATGGATCATAACGCGACGATACCCGATCGTATGGTCGATTTCCTGTCTGACGCATCGTCATTATCCGGTTTCGTTGCCCTGCAACAGATTGGGCAAGTCGTAAAACTGGTAAGCCATTAATCAATTCATACAGTAGATTGATCAAGCCTTTTTATGTGCCACCTGATCGCGCAGGTACACCGGCAAAGCCTGTTCGGCCACTACCGCCTTACCTTGCTGGTACGCCACCACCGCCAACCTGGCAATATCCTGTGCATGCAGGCTGCCATTATCCGGCGTGATTTCTTTTATTTTATCGGCAAAGTGCTGCTGTAATACCTGTTCATAGGTCTGCCACGCATCACCAACACCAGCCCATATACCCTGTTCCGGTACGCTCAGTTGCTCTGGCGGGCTGACCACATCAGGCATCACCGGCTCGACAATGCCACGCTGTTCATCATAGCGGTACATCCCCCAGTAGACCTCTGCCATACGCGCATCAAAACCAGCCAGGATTTGTCGGTAGCCATACACTCTGACCGCACCCTGGGCCATGCCGGCCAGTGATGACACCGGCACCACCGGCAGATCCTGCGCCAGCGCCACGCCCTGTATGCTCGCGGCTGCAATACGCAGGCCGGTAAAGCTGCCCGGCCCACAGGCAAACGCCAGTGCATCCAGCTCGGCCAGTGCTACACCGGCCTCGGCCAGTACAGTCTCCATCATTGGCAGCAGACGATGAGTGTGCTCACGCGGGGCCAGCGCATATTGCTCATGCACCTCGCCATCACAATAGATCGCTGCCGAACAAGCGGCCTGGGTGGTATCAATCGCCAGTAATTTCATCGGTCTGTGCTTCGTTGGCAAAAAACTGCTGTACGTCTTCAAAATGGCGTGTGACCGGCATACTCGGCAGACTGTTCAGAAACAGGCGGCCATAGGACTTGCTGGTCAGGCGCGGATCACACAATACCAGTACGCCGCGGTCGCTCACATCCCTGATCAGACGCCCGACACCCTGCTTCAGGGCCAGTACCGCCTGCGGCAATTGTAAAGACGTAAACGGGTTACCCTTCGCCGCACGGATACGATCAATACGCGCCTGCAACACCGGGTCACCCGGTGAGGCGAACGGTAGCTTGTCGATCAGTACACAGGATAACGCTGAACCGCGCACATCCACACCCTCCCAGAAGCTGCTGGTACCGAGCAACACCGCATTACCCAGCTCGCTAAAGCGGTTTAGCAGCTCACCGCGTGGCATTTCACCCTGCACCAGCACCGGGTAATCGAGCTGACCGTGTAGTTTTTCAGCAGCCAGCTTCAAGGCTCGATGGCTGGTGAACAATAGAAAAATGCGCCCCTTGCTGGTGTTGATCAACTGCTCGGCCAGCGCGATCACGCGGTGGCTGTATTCCGGTTGCGAAGGCTCCGGCATCGCGCTCGGCATATACAGCAAGGCATTGTTCTGATAATCAAACGGGCTGTCGTGCACCACGGTATGCGCATCGGTGATGCCCAGACGCCCGGAAAAATGATCGAAATGACCGCTCACGGCCAGCGTTGCGGAGGTAAAGACCCATGCTGTTTTTTGTGCCTGCATATATTCGGAAAAGGGTTTCGAGATATCCAGTGGTGTCCGGTTAAGGCTGAAACTGCGCCGGTGCACCTCTATCCACTGAATCGCATCCTCGTCTGCCTCGCCGGTCAGAATCTCCAGCCGTTCCAGCATCGCGCTGCAACGGCGCCAGGCATTTTCAAGCCCACGTGCGCGGGGTGCGGCTATTTCCAGCCACTGGTTGAGCTGTGACAGCGGTTCCAGCAGGCCTTCAATCGCGCTGACATGGCCCTGCGTATCACGCTCATCAGGCCAGCTCAACCGTGTTTGACCCTGCCCAAAACGCAGCCGCACATCACGCACTGCCTTGTCCAGCACGTCGGCACTGTCAGGCAGGCCCTGCATGTCACCGGCTTCCTGAATATGCTCAAGACGTACGTCCCGCACCAGATCAGCCATCTGCCGACTGCTCAAGGTCAGACCGAAGAAGCTGGATGCGATCTCGGGAAGCTGGTGCGCCTCATCCATAATATAGGCGTCGGTACCGGGCAGCACCTCTCCAAAGCCCTCTTCACGTAAGGCCATGTCGGCCAGAAACAGATGATGGTTAACCACCACCAGCTCCGCCTCCTGTGCGCTACGACGTGCCTGCAGTACATGGCAGTTTGAATAGCTGTCGCATTCCTTGCCGAGGCAGTTTTCAGCATTAGAGGTCACCATGCCCCATAACGGTGAATTTTCGGCCACACTGACCAGTTCAGCAATATCGCCACGACGGGTGCGGCCCGCCCATTTACGGACCTCCTGCAGGTCCTGCATATGCTGACGTTGTAAACGGCCATCCGCCAGGGTTCGATCCAGCCGGTGACGACATAGATAGTTGGTGCGGCCTTTCAACAGGGCGGTGCGTACATTGATGCCCAGGGTCTTGAGCACTACGGGTAAATCACGATGAAAAAGCTGGTCCTGCAGATTACGGGTACCAGTGGAGACGATCACCTTGCGGCCGGACATCAGGGCGGGCACCAGATAGGCAAAGGTTTTGCCGGTACCGGTACCGGCCTCTACGATCAGGGTGTCATGCTGTTCCAGTGTGCGCTCGACTTCGGCGGCCATTTGCAATTGTGCCTCACGTACCGCGAAACCCGGTACATGGGATGCAAATTCACCGTTCTGGCCAAGCCAGTGTCTGGTTGTCGGTAAGGGCTCAGACATCAATCAGCCTGGTTATCCCAGACCTCATCATCTCCCATTACGCCCTGATCCCGGCACCAGACCAGTTGCGAGAGTTTGCGAAAACGGGAAACCGACATCGCGCCACGATTGCTGCGTTTGCTGGCACCGGCCTCTTCCATCGCATCGACAATATCCTCACGCATGGCTTCATATATTTCGTAGGGCTCGAAATCTTCATCCATTAGCACCAGCATCACGCTGTCCCAGTCCTGTTCCAGCTTGAGCTGACCAATACGCTGACCGCTCTTGCGTTCATCGAAAATGGCACGCCCCTTGATCTGGACACGGCGTCCTTCGCGCTTGCCTTTACCCACCGCATTGAACCCGGCCTGGCCTGCCTTACTCAGCTCCAGATTAAGCAACCTTGCTGCATCGTTCTCGGCCAGCTCGCCACTGATACCGCCCAGGGTTTTACCGGTGGCACGACGATACTCAGCCGCCACACGACGTGCTTCAGAAATCAGTTTATCGACGGAATACAGACCCAAGCGCTTACTACCCCTGTGAAACGGTAATAGTTATTATTTTATTACAATATTAATCAATAATATAGGTATTATTCTTAATGCTGGCTTTCATCAACAATCAGTTGTTTGAGTACTCTCTGACATGCTGCAATGCCTGCTCAGCACCTTTGCTATTGCCGGCTTCTCTCCTGGCGGTAGCGATCAAATGCCAGTTGCGCGTCAGTAAATCATGTTGCTGACCGGCCAGACTGTTTGATTTACGTGCCAGCGACTCGGCCTGCGGGTAACGCTGCTGACGCAGGCGAATATCTGCCAGCTGGTTCCATACCCAGGCATCGCGCGGCTGAATACGCAGCGCCCGTTCCAGTAACGCCGCAGCCTGGTTCAACTGCCCCTGATCGGCCTTGATACGGGCCTTGTCGCGTAAATCGGCAATCGCAGAAGTCCCAGCCTGATTACCCGACGAGGGATAGGCATAGGTTTTGGCGTAGGCATACTTCTGAGCGTTAGCTGGTGCCGGCAGCCGACTATTAGCGGGTTGACTGTGATCCTCGATAATCGGTGGCTGTGAGGGTGTAACCGGGTTACTGCCACAGGCGCTCAATACGCTGATAATCGGCAAGATCAGCAGCCAGCCTGGCCGCAAGGCGGGTTTAGTCATCGTCATCAAACAGGTCACTTTCATCCTTCAGGCAATCCGATTGCTGATCAGGCTCGGTGCCTGAACTGAAGGGTAATTGTACCGCACCTTCACAGCCCTGTGCGGACAAAAATCCGGTTTTCTGGTCTATCCAGAAAAACTCGACCCCATCCGGCACATCGGGCTGGAAAGGTAACAGTTTCAGGTGTGACATGATCCGGCTCCAGACGCGCAAAGCCCCCGATGCACCGGTTAGCCCCATCGAGCCATTATCGTCTCGACCGAGCCAGACAACGGACAGGTAGTTGCCGGAGTAGCCGGCAAACCAGCTATCGCGTAGATCATCGGTGGTGCCGGTTTTACCGGCCAGGCCCAACTCGGGTGGAAAGGTCCAGGCCAGTGACCGCGCCGTACCAATACGGGTGACCTGCTGCAGGGTCGAATTCAGCAGGTAAACCGGTATCGGGTCAAACTGTGCCTTGACGGTTAATGCATAGCGTTGCAAAGGTTCCCCGTTCTTGTCCTGCACTGCACGTATGGCCCGTAGCGGACTGTAAAAGCCACCGGCCGCGATGGTGTAAT
>ENA-ORDP01000081-ORDP01000081.1-marine-sediment-metagenome-genome-assembly--contig:-NODE-81-length-58021-cov-4.529655_pt1 | contig 58021 bp, 46 predicted proteins | sample MGYA00248627_ERZ508539 | MGnify/ENA primary metagenome ERZ508539 (study PRJEB26208, sample SAMN05571518) | marine sediment metagenome | biome: deep sea; feature: Hydrothermal vent; material...
GCAGGCTTGCCACCCGCGGTGCCTACGAACACCTGAAGATAAATGTTCCCAACCGGCTGTTCTGAGTATCAACGGATTTCAGCCGCAGATTTTCGCAGATTCACGCAGATTATCAAGATTTTAGAAAAATACTGCTTTAATATCTGCGTTTATCTGCGAAAATCTGCGGCTAAATAATCTTTATGGTTTTTCTGTTTTTTATTTTCTCTGTGACAAGTTATTTTAAGTACACAGGAGATTTTTGATAATGATGACATATATGCGATTTATCACGGCGTTATTCTTTATTGCCGTGATTATGTCCTGCAATAACCTTTCTGCCTCTGAAATACCCCTGTATGAGCTTAAGGTCAGGGTTTTGCCGGAGAGCAATTCTATTGAGGGGAGGGTGAAGGTTACAGTGCCGGAAGGCATGAAGTTGAACCTCCGGACAGATGGGCTCAACATAAAGACATTCAGGATAAACGGCAGGGAATACGAGTTTGGAGAGGGTGCTCTGAAGGCCCTTGAGTCAGGAAAAGGGGAGAGGATTGTTGAGATTGAATACAGCGCTGTGTTTAAACCCAAAGGAGAGGAAGAATCCGGTGTAGCGGGCAGCAATGTAGTGGATACCACGGGTGTTATGCTGCTGCAGCAATGGTACCCCGAGATTAAGGGGGACTTTATTTACAGCCTGACCGTCGAGGTCCCAAAAAGTTTTGAGGCGATATCGGAAGCTGAGGCTGCCGCTATCTCTGTTGAAAATGATATTAAGACCATAAGTTTTGACTTCCCCCATCCACTTGCCGGGATAACCCTTGTTGCCGGAAAATACAGGGTACGGGAAGAGCAATTCCAGGGCATATCGATAAAGACCTATCTGTTTTCAGGGGATGAGGGACTTGCAGACACCTATATTGAAAATACAAAGAGATATTTAAAACTCTATAAATCCATGCTTGGGGCATTTCCCTATAAAAGTTTCTCCATTGTAGAGAACAGGTATCAGACGGGCTACTCTTTTCCCACATATACACTGCTTGGCTCAAAGGTTATCAGGCTGCCCTTTATAGTCAGGACGTCTCTGGGGCATGAGATACTCCACCAGTGGTTCGGCAATTATGTATATGTTGATTACAAATCAGGCAACTGGTCAGAGGGGCTTACAACATATCTGTCCGACCACTGGTATAAGGAGCTCAGTGGTGAAGGGGCGGAGTACAGGAAGAAGATCATGGTCGATTATATGAACTATGTCTCTGCAGATAATGAGATTGCGCTGAAGGATTTTATCAGCCGTGAGGGTTTTTCCTCACGGACAATCGGGTATGGCAAGTCGGCAATGGTCTTTCATATGTTGAGAAAGAGACTCGGGGACGATGCCTTTTTCAGGGGGCTCAGGGAGTTTATTAAATCCAATAAATACAGGGAAGCCACATGGGATGACATCAGGGCTTCCCTTGCGTCATCAAGCGGGCTTGAATTAAAGGAGTTTTTTAAGCAGTGGATTGACAGAAAAGGTGTGCCCTCTTTTGATGTAAAGGATGCCATGGTTGTCTTCAGAGACGGCAAATATCTCCTGAGGCTCAACATTATTCAGGATGGTGCCCCCTTTGTCTTTGATCTTCCTGCAAGGGTTGAGACAGCCGCAGGGGAGGAGAAGTTTATCATCAGAGTCGATAAGGCAGACCAGCACTATGAGAAGGCTTTTTCAGCAAGGCCACTCAGGATATTCCTGGATGGGAATTATGACACCATGAGAAGACTTGCAGAGAGCGAGGTACCGCCGGTGGTATCTGCCTTTACAGGGAGAAAGGGCAGTGTTGTTATTGTGCCTGAGGATGAAAAGGAGGTTTATAAGGATGCGGCAGCGTTTTTTAAAGCGCAGGGATATACTGTAAAGGGTGAGAAAGAGGTTACAGATAAAGAGATAGAGGAAAACTCCATCCTGATAATGTCGGTCGGGAACAGGATTTACAGGCGTCTTTTTGCAGACAGACCCCTCCCTGAGGGCGGATTTGTTGTAAAGGTTTACAAAAACCCCTTAAATTCAGGGAGGGTTGCAGTGGTCTTTAATGCAAAAGACCGGGAAGAGGTAAAGACGGCCTTCAGAAAGATATTCAGGTATGGGAATTATTCCCTCCTCGTCTTTGATAAGGGTAAGAACATCTTTAAAAAGACTGCTGACTCCGGGACGGGGATTTCTGTGGACCTGACGCTCCGGCTTGCTGCCGTAGAGACAGCGAATACCACGGGGCTTGACGCTGTGATACGGAAGATTAAGGACAGCAGGGTGATTTTCGTTGGAGAGATGCATACTGCATACGAGGACCACGTAGTACAGTATGAGATTATCAGGAGGTTGTTCAGGGACGGCAGAAAGTTGGTTATCGGTATGGAGATGTTTCAACGTCCTTTTCAAAAGTACCTTGATCAATATATTCAGGGCGACATAACCGAGGGAGAGTTCCTCAGGAAGACGGAGTATTTTAAAAGATGGGGGTTTGATTACAATCTCTACAGGGATATTCTCCAGTATGCACGTGCCAACCGCATTCCGGTAATAGCTCTGAATATCAGGAAGGAGATTATTAAAAAAGTCTCGGAAAATGGAATTGACTCGCTTTCTGAAGATGAATATGCCGAGATACCTCAGGATATGGATATGACAAACCAACAGTACAGGGAATACCTCAGGAGTGTCTTCTCCCAACACGACAATAACCGGAATTTTGAGAACTTCGTTCAATCGCAGATCCTGTGGGATGAGACAATGGCTCACACTATTGCTGAGACATTGAAAGAAAATCCCGATAAACAGATGGTCGTCCTTGCCGGAAACGGGCATATCCGGTATTCATGGGGAATACCGGATAGGGTAAGGCGGCTGACCAATGAACGTCCAACCGTTATCCTTAATTACGGGGGAGAAGGTTTTGACCGGGGGATTGCAGATTTTGTCCTGTTCCCAAAGCGGATTGAACCCCCGGAGGGTGCGCGACTGATGGTCTTTCTCAAGAATATTAAGAAAGGAGTTGTTATTGAGAAGGTTGTGAAGGGAGGGGTTGCTGAAAAGGCAGGGCTTAAAGAGGGTGATATAATAACGGCTGTCGGTGACAAGGCTGTTTCGGATATATCCGATATAAGGATTGAGCTTCTTGACAGGAAGCCCGGAGATAAAGTAAAGATAAAGGTGAAGCGGAAGCGGTTTCTTTTCGGGATGAAGGAGATGGTACTTGATGTGGTCTTTTAATCTTTTAAGAAAATAAGGATACGGAGGAGAGATTGTATGTCGTTTTTGATAGCTCTTGCAGGTAAAGGCGGTACGGGAAAGACGAGTATAGCAGGACTGACGGTGAGATATCTTGTTGAGAAGAGGCGGGGACCTGTGCTTGCAGTTGATGCCGACAGTAACGCCTGCCTGAATGAAGCGCTTGGTGTGAAGGTCCATGCCTCTGTGGGACAACTGAGAGAGTCCTCTCTTGAGACCATACGTTCGGGTAGTGAAAGGCCGGGGGGGATGAGTATGGACGAGCTATTTGAATACCGGATTAATCAGGCCCTGATAGAGGCAAGGGGGTTTGATTTATTGGTGATGGGCAGGCCCGAAGGGCCGGGCTGTTATTGTGCAGCCAATAATATTATCAGAAAGTATACGGACATCCTTGCAGAGCGCTATCCCTATGTGGTAATTGACAATGAGGCGGGTATGGAGCACCTCAGCAGGAAGACCACACATAAGGTGAATCTTCTGCTGATAGTGAGTGACCCGACTGTCAGAGGAATACAGACAGCGGGGAGGATCAGCCGTCTTATAGATGAACTGAAACTCGATATCGGGGAGAGGGTGTTGATAATAAACCGCATCTCCGGAAATGAGGCGGAAACCCTCGAAGGAATCGCCGCCGATGCAGGTTTATACCTTGCCGGTACAATTCCGAATGACCCGAATATATTTGAGTATGACCTGAAGGGCAGGCCTCTTTATGAACTTCCTCCGGAATCCCGGTCTGTAATATCATTATTTGGCATACTCGATACACTGCATGTTCCCTAACCCTTTTTCTCGCTGTTGAATTAATAAATTTAAGGAGAACAATATGGCCGTGATATTGGAGAAAAAATTAGTCCGTTCCCCTGACATTTTTTATTACAGGATTGAATCGCCCTTATTATCTAAAATTGCAAAACCGGGACAGTTTGTGATAATTCGTCTCCATGAAAAGGGTGAACGTATTCCCCTCTCATTGGCGGATATTAATCCTGAAGAAGGGACGATCAGCTTGATAGTAATGGCAGTAGGTAAGACCACAACCGAGATGTCGACCTTAAAAGCAGGAGATGAAATATTAGACCTCTGTGGACCATTGGGTCAGCCAACGCATATTGAAAAATTCGGCCGGGTTATCCTCGTTGGCGGTGGTTTCGGTGTTGCTCCGCTCTATACGATTGCAAGGGAATTTAAGGCTGCTAAAAATGAAATTGTAACAATGCTTGGGGCAAGAAACAAGGATTTATTAATTTATGAGGAAGAAATGAGGCGGGTGAGTGATAGAGTACTCATTACAACTGATGACGGGAGTAAAGGCATTAAGGGTGTGGTGACTGTGGTTCTTCAGGAAGAGCTGGCACGAAATGGAGCTGACCTGGTTATGGCTATCGGTCCTGTTGTTATGATGAAATTTGTTTGCGAAACTACAAAACCCTTTGGTGTTAAAACCATTGTCAGCTTAAACCCGATTATGATAGACGGCACCGGTATGTGTGGGTGTTGTCGCGTAACAGTGGGTGGTGAGACCAGGTTTGCCTGTACTGACGGACCGGAGTTTGATGGATACCTGATTGACTGGGATTTGCTGATGAATCGCCGGAAGATGTACATCCCCGAGGAACAGGAGTCATTCGAGGCATGGAAAAAGCGTCACGCACACCTGCTCGTTAAAGGGTGCTGATCTGACCGGTTATGGATGAAGAATGTCAAAAGTTATATGCAGACGAGGTGAAAAATAACGCATGCCCTTCCGTAACTTGAGATAGGAAGAAAGGAATGAAAATGGTGAGGAAAAAGCAAAAAGCAAAAATTATACCTCATAAAGTACCTGCCGAAGAACAGAACCCGATGGAGAGGCGTTCAAACTTTAAAGAAGTCTCTCTTGGTTATACTGAAGTGACGGCTGTTAAAGAGGCTATGAGGTGCCTGAACTGTTCGAGGCCGCAATGCATTGAGAGATGCCCTGTCCATGTACCTGTTCCTCAATTTATCAGGGCTATCAAGGAGGGAAGGTTTAAAGAGGCCATTGATAAAATTAAAGAGGTAAATCTTCTGCCCGGAGTTTGCGGGCGGGTCTGCCCCCAGGAAGACCAATGCGAAAAGTCCTGTATATTAGGTAAAAAATATGAACCTGTAGCTATAGGCCGTCTGGAAAGATTTGCTGCCGACCGGGAAATGCAATATTGCCGGCGATCGGTTTCGGAACTGCCTGTATCAACCGGGAAGAAGGTTGCAATCGTGGGTAGCGGACCATCGGGATTGAGCTGTGCATATGAGCTTGCCGGCCTTGGATATAAAGTTACGATATTTGAGGCACTCCATGAACCGGGCGGTGTCCTGCTTTATGGTATTCCGGAGTTTCGTCTGCCTAAGAAGATAGTCGCCCGTGAAGTACAATCTTTAAGAGATATGGGTGTTGAGATTATTACAAATGCAGTCGTTGGGAAGCTTGTTACCGTTGACGGGATAATGGAGGATTTTGATGCCTGTTTTATTGGAACAGGGGCCGGGTTTCCAAGGTTTATGGGTATTGAAGGTGAAAATCTTAACGGGGTTTATTCAGCCAATGAATTTCTGACACGTGTTAACCTGATGAGGGCCTATGAGTTCCCTGAATATGACACGCCGGTAAAAAAAGGCAATAGAGTAGCCGTAGTCGGTGGCGGCAATGTTGCAATGGATGCAGTCAGGACGGCCATTCGTATAGGGGCAAAGGATGCCATCATAATCTATCGGCGTTCCATGTTTGAGCTGCCTGCAAGAGAGGAAGAGGTTCATCATGCAAGGGAAGAGGGAGTAAGATTTGAATTATGTATAAAGCCCGTAAGGATAATAGGCAGAGACGGCTGGGTAAGTGCTATTGAATGTATCAGAATGGATCTCTGCGAGATGGATGAGTCGGGAAGAAGGCGTCCCAGGCCAATAAAAGGTTCGGAATTTCTTATGCCTGTTGATGTTGTAATTACGGCAGTCGGTACGAATGCCAATCCTCTTGTTACTCAAAGTACGGAGCTGCTTTCGGTTAATAAGCGGGGGTACATTATTGTTGATGAGGAGACAGGCCGAACCGGCACAAGGGGTGTCTATGCAGGGGGTGATATTGTGACAGGTTCTGCGACGGTTATTTCTGCAATGGGTGCCGGGAGGAAGGCGGCTAAATCAATACATACATACCTGAATGGGGATTAATTATGTATAATTCTATAATATTTTTTTATTTTACCTTTGTTTTAATAATATGGTAAACTTCTAACCTGTAACTTAAGTTGTAGAGTTTGGTTACATCCGGATACAAGACCGGAAAATAAATAAAAATAAAAAAATTATGAGAGGTGTTTGATATGCTGATAATCGGTGAAAAACTCAGCATTATTGCAAAGCGTGTGAGAGAAGCCATGATGAAGCGGGACAAGGGCCCTGTTCAGGAGATTGCCCTTGCGCAGAAAAACTCCGGTGCAGGGATGATTGATGCCAATATCGGCCCTGCAGAGGATGGCGGCGAGGACCTGATGGAATGGATGGTTACCACTATTCAGGAGGCGGTTTCACTTCCTGTATGTCTTGATACCACAAACCATGCTGCCGTCGAGGCCGGTCTCAAGGTGCACAACAATGACTTCGGTACACCCATGATCAACTCCACCTCCAATGACCCCGAGCGTTTCCCGATGCTTGAGCTTGCAGCCAGGTACGATAGCCTGATTATAGGCCTGACTGTCGGCAAGGGCGGACTGCCTGCCGACGAGGAAGAGCGGTCTGCCATTGCTGCAGAGATTATGGCAAGGGCAATGGAGTACGGGTTGCCCCTTGAGAATCTATACCTGGACCCGCTGGTTCTGCAGATTGCTACCACGCAGGCGCAGGCAATAAAGGTGATAAAGGCAATAAAGATGTTTCAGGAACTGAATGACCCGCCAATGAAGACGGTTGTCGGGTTGAGCAATATATCCAATGGTTGCCCGAAAGAAGTGAGGCACATCCTTGACGGATACTTTATTGCGCTTCTGATGTATGAGGGGCTTACTGCAGCTATTGCCGACCCCAAAGAAGTTATCGAGACCGTCAAGACGATAGACGTTATTATGGGCAGGACACTGTATGCCCACTCTTATCTGGAGATGTAATTAAAGAGATGTATTTATTAGAGTCTGTGTACAAATTGCAGTCATTTGTCATTCCCGCAAGTGAAGCGAGTCGGGAATCTTTCTCCAAGAACGATTCCCGACAAGCCGGAATGACAGAAAAAGACAAGTGTTCGACTTTAATACACAGACTCTCTTTAAATTAAGAATTAAGGAGGAATAAAATGGCATTCGTACCACCAAAGGAAAGTTTTACAGGCAGGGTCTTTCCCGTGACAATAGGAACCGGGGTTCAACAGACCTTTGGAGGTGAGAATACCCTTCCTTTTCATTCTTTTGAAGGAGATATCCCGAACAGGCCCCTGATTGCATATGAGATACAGGATGTTCCTTCCGAAGACTGGCCTGAGACTGTAAGAAAGGTTTACGAGGGTGTGAGCGGGGATACTGTAACGTGGGCAAAATACTGCGAGGAGGACCTGAAGGCAAAGGCTATTGCCCTGAGACTCCTTGGAACACATCCCGACGGCAGGAACCTTACAGCAGAGGAAGCCGCCGGGACCGTGACCGATGTACTTGAGGCAATAAAAGTTCCCCTTATCATCCTCGGCAGCAATCATGTGGAGAAGGACTCTGAGGTTCTGGTGAGGGCTGCTGAGGCGGCAAAAGGGCATAACTGTATAATCGGCAAGGCGCAGGAGGCAAACTACAAGACCATTGCAGCAGCGGCAATGGCAAATGATCATAAACTTATTGCCATGAGTGAACTGGATATTAACCTTTCAAAGCAGCTCAATATTCTGCTTACCCAGATGGGCTTTGACAAGGAGAAGCTTATTACAGACCCGATGTGTTCCGCCCTTGGTTACGGGCTTGAGTATACATATTCGGTTATGGAGCGGATAAGGCTTGCCGCATTGGCGCAGAATGACGCAGTCATGCAGCCGCCTATGCTGGCGGATGTAGGGATGTATGTATGGAAGATAAAGGAGACACAGGCACCGGAGGATGTGCTTCCCGAGTGGGGCAGTCTTGAGGAGAGGGGTATCGCCTGGGAGGCCATGACAGCCGCATCACTTATGATGGCAGGCTCGGAGTTGTTGATAATGCGTCATCCGAAGGCAGTAGAGGCTGTAGAACAGCTTGTGGATGAACTTATGTAATTGAGGTGCATATGTGTGTAATGTATGAGGTGGTATATATGTGTAGATAAGTAGTAATTTAATAAATTAATTCTTTAGCAGGTTGACATAAATGAATTTGACATAATGGAGGTAAAAGATGGCATTAAGCGGGGTTCAGATATTTAAATTACTGCCAAAGACAAATTGCAAGAAGTGCGGTTTTCCCACATGCCTTGCCTTTGCAATGAAGCTTGCCCAAAGGCAGGTCTCTCTGGATGCCTGTCCTGATGTCTCTGATGAGGCAAAGGCAACGCTTGGTGAGGCCTCGGCCCCACCTGTAAGGCCGGTACCCCTTGGTGCGGGTGAGAGGGCTGTAAAGATGGGAGAAGAGACAGTGCTTTTCAGGCACGAAAAGAAATTTGTCAATCCTCCGGCCCTTGCACTGGAGATTAAGGATACAGACAGCGATGATATAGTTGAGGCAAAGATCCATGATGTGCTTGACTCCGAGATTAACAGGGTAGGGCAGCTTTTGAGGATAGATGCCGTATATTTAAGTAATGACTCCGGAGATCCGGGAAGATTCGGGAGCCTGGCGGAAAAGGTTGCCCAAAAGGCCCCGGATGTAGCAGTAATTGTTGGTACGGAAAATACGGATGCCGCTGATGCCGCCATCAAACCCTTTAACGGGAAAAATGCGATTCTCTATGGCGCTACAGAGGCAAATGCCGAAAAGATGGCGGAGATTGCCAAGGCTGCCAGGGCTGCATTGGGTGTAAAGGCGGATGGTCCTGAAGCCCTTGCATCTCTTACGGAAAAGATAAAGTCCTTCGGGGTTGAGGATATGTTAATAGACCCCGGGGCAGGTTCTGCAAAAGAGATCCTTGAGCACAACACTTTTATCAGGAGGGCGGCTATAAAAAAGAACTTTAAGCCCCTCGGATATCCTGTGATAAACTTTGCACAGCGTGACAATGCCCTCTTTGAATCCCTGGTTGCAGGGCTTGGTATTGCAAAGTATGCATCCACAATAGTTATCAGTTCCGCGGAAAAATGGAAGAATCTTGCACTCTTTACACTGAGGCAGAATGTTTACACGGACCCGCAGGTGCCCATGCAGGTTGAGCAGAAGATATACAAAATCGGAGACCCAACGCCTGACTCACCTCTTCTGATTACCACTAATTTTTCACTTACTTATTTTATAGTATCAGGAGAGGTGGAGAATTCGAAGGTCCCTGCATACCTTGCTATTATGGATTGCGAGGGCCTGTCGGTGCTTACTGCCTGGGCTGCCGGTAAATTCACAGGTTTAAAAATAGCCAATTTCATAAAGGAGAGCGGGATCGAGAACGAGGTTAATCACAGGGAATTAATAATCCCTGGTTATGTGGCGATCCTCAGCGGAGCTATTGAGGACAAGCTCGAGGGCTGGAAGGTCACGGTCGGACCAAGGGAGGCCAATGCCCTTCCTGCTTTTCTGCGCTCGGCAGCAGCGTAAAGACACACTGATGACAACGGAAAAAAGTTGTTTTTCAGGTGAAGATACAAAAAAAGCTTGTCAGCTTGCAGGCTTGTCGGCTAATGTATATGTATAACGAATTCAAGGAGGTATAGGGATGTCAAAGATAATAGCCTCGGCTGCTATAAGAGGGTCACATAAAGTTTTCAGGCAGACAGAGGATTTACTACAGAAGGTTATTGGTGAAAAAGGTGAGGATTTCCATTTCGAGTTTCCCGATACTGCCTATGCCCTGCCGTTGATTTATGGTATTACGGGTTTTGAGGTGAAGACGCTTAAGGACATGAAAGCGGCCTTGAGGATGACCCAGGATCTTCTTCATGATGAGCCTGATGAGAAGCTCTGGACGCCTTATCTCGGAGAGGCCCTTGATTCCGGAATGGCCACACTTTTTGCTGAGGAGATTTGGCTTGCCTTGAGGTATATTGAGGGTCTGGAGCCGACAAAGGATCCGGAGACAGGTTATGTTTATAACGGGTTTATTACAGATACCGTACAGCGTAACCTTGGTATTCAGCTCGTTGACGGAAGGATGCCCGGATTTGCGGCTATTATCGGAGCAGCCCCTGATGATGATACAGCGGTAAAGATTGTCAGGGAGTTGCAGGAGAAGAACATCCTCGTCTTTCTTTCCGGAAGTTCCAATGGTGACAGTGTCACCAAACAGCTTCTGAGAAAGAAGGTAGAGCTTGGCTGGGACGTATATATAGTGCCGCTTGGCACTGAGACCGAGCATACACTCTACGCCCTTGACTGGGCAATAAGGGCATCCATGATCTTTGGAGGTGTAAAACCCGGAGATTACAGGGGCAACCTGAAATATCAGAAGGACAGGGTCTTTGCATTTGCCCTTCCCCTGGGCGGGCTTGATGACGTCAAGTGGGCAACCGGAGCCGGTGCCATAAATATGGGTTTCCCGGCCATTTGTGATACAGATGTCCCTGTGATTCACCCCACAGGTGTATGTACCTATGAAGAGGTGGACAAGGAGCTTGATCACGACAAGATCGTCCAGAAGGCTATTGAGGTAAGGGGGCTTAAAATTCTTGTTGAGAAACCGCCGATTCCCATTGCCTACGGCCCTGCCTTTGAGGGTGAAAGGATACGTAAGGAGGAGACCTTTATTGAGTTCGGCGGTACGCGCTCACCTGCCTTTGAATGGGCAAGGCTGAGAGAGCTTGAAGAGATAGAGGACGGCAAGATAAATGTTATCGGTGAGAACTGGAAGGAGAGGTATGAACAGGGAGGTGTAATGCCGCTCGGAATTCTGGTTGAGGTGGCAGGAAGAAAGATGCAGCCGGATTTCCTGGGCATTGTAGAACGGAGACTTCATCATAATATCAATGAAGGACAGGGCATATGGCATATGGGTCAGAGGGATATTAACTGGATAAGGATCAGCCATGCTGCAAAGCAGGCCGGTTTCAGCCTTGAGGATATAGGAAAAATACACCATGCAATGACACACAAGAGGTTCAGCACCATAGTCGACAAGGTGGAGGTTACTCTCTTTACCACTGAGGAGGATGTTGTTAAGTGGAAAGAGGAGGCAAGGAGTCATTGGAAGATACATGACGAGCGGCTTGCAGCCCTTACAGATGAGAGTGTGGATACCTTCTATTCCTGTCTGTTATGTCAGTCCTTTGCCCCGAGTCATGTTTGTGTCATAACACCTGAGAGACTCGGTCTCTGTGGTGCATATAACTGGCTTGACGGCAAGGCAGCCTATGAGATCGACCCGACCGGCGGAAACCAGCCTGTTCCAAAAGGTGAACTTGTTGACCCGAGGTTCGGCCGTTATACAGGTGTTGATGATTATCTGAAACAGGCATCGGGCGGGGCGGTTGAGACATTGAACCTTTATACAATAATGGAAAATCCCATGACCTCCTGTGGTTGCTTTGAATGTATTGTTGCAATTATACCTGAGGCCAACGGTGTGATGATTGTTCAGCGCGGACATACGGAGATGACCCCGATAGGCATGAAATTCTCAACACTTGCCGGAACAGTGGGCGGCGGGGTACAGACCCCGGGGTTTATGGGTATTGGTGTGAATTTTATAACCAGTAAAAAATTCCTGTTTGGCGATGGCGGTATAAAGAGGATTGTCTGGATGACAAAGGCGATTAAGGAGAGGGTGAAAGAGAAGTTTCAGCAGATAGCTGAAGCCGAAGGTGTTCCCGACCTCCTTGACAAGATCGCTGATGAGAGCGTATGTGAGGACTCGGAGAAGCTTGTTGAGTTTCTGACCGAGGCCGGGCATCCAGCCCTTGAGATGGAATCGATAATATGACTATTGACTATTGATGAATTCAGCATTGAACATTTAATTTAGATTTGTTAAATATTCAATTGTCAATCATCAATCGTCAATAATAAAAACCGGAGGTTTGAAATGTCCGAAAAGGTAATAAAAAGTGCCGACAAGGTTGCTGAAGAGATAATAGAGTGGGCAGGGTCTCATGGTCTTGAGACTGCCTTTGACAGGGCGGAGAGGCTAAAACCATGCCCGATAGGACACTCGGGAGCATGCTGCAAGATCTGTTTTATGGGGCCATGCAGGCTTGTTGGTTCAAAGGCTGAAGAAAAGGCCACAGGTGTGTGTGGTGCAACCCTTCCGGTTGTGGCTGCCAGGAATTTCCTGAGGAAAGTGGCAGCCGGTACAGCCGCCCATAGTGACCATGCAAGGGATATGGCTTATACACTCCTTGAGGCAGCCACAGGTGAGGCACCTGACTTTAAGATCAAGGACGAGATAAAACTGAGAAAACTTGCCGGTATACTTGATATTTCGATAGATGGGAGGACAAAGGAAGACATTGCGAAAGAGGTGGCAGAGAAGATAATTTCGCAGTTTGGGCAGCAGAAGGGTGAGGTTGTTTTTGTAAAGAGGGCGCCCGGGAAGCGTCAGGAGATATGGCGTAAGTGGGGCATCGTTCCAAGGGGGGTTGACCGTGAGATTGTTGAGGCCATGCACAGGACAAACATGGGCGTGGATCAGGAGCCTGAAAACCTCATGACGGCAGCCCTGAGGGTATCTCTCGCCGACGGTTGGGCCGGTTCCATGTTCAGCACTGATATTACGGACATACTCTTTGGCACCCCGTCGCCAAAACGTTCAGAGGCGAGTATAGGGATCATGAAGGAGGATGAGGTCAATGTGGTGGTTCACGGACATGAGCCTTCACTTGCGGAGATGATGGTTGAGGTTTCCCAGGAGTCCGATATGCTTGAATACGCAAGGCAGAAGGGGGCAAAGGGGATTAACCTGGTCGGGATGTGCTGTACTGCCAATGAGGTCCTGATGAGGCACGGAATTCCCACAGCCGGTGGATTCCTTAACCAGGAACTGGCTGTAATGACGGGTCTTGCAGAGGCCATCATGGTCGATGTCCAGTGTATAATGCCGGCAATTGCCCAGGCTGCAAAGAAATTCCATACAAAGGTGGTCACCACATCCGGCAAGGGTAAGATGATTGATGCAGTTCATATACAGTACGATGAACACAGGGCAAAAGAGGTGGCAAGAGAGGTGCTGAGGCTTGCTATAGATAACTATGCCAACCGTACTACGGAAGGCAGCAGGATTCATGAGACCTCTCCGGTGATTGCGGGGTTTTCACATGAGTATATAGAATACATGCAGGGCGGGAGGTTCAGGGCGTCTTTCAGGCCCCTCAACGATGCCATTATAGCCGGAAGGATCAGGGGTGTAGTGGGGATAGTCGGTTGTAACAACCCGCGTATTGCCCAGGACAGTGTACATGATTACCTTGCAGAAGAGTTTGTTCGCAATGATGTCCTTGTTGTGTCAACCGGGTGCGGAGCTGCGGCCTGTGCCAAGGCAGGATTTATGACCCCTGAGACGGCCCTTGAGATGGCAGGACCGGGACTCAGAGAGGTCTGTGAGGCTATAGGGGTACCGCCGATCCTTCATCTTGGCTCGTGTGTGGATAACTCAAGGATACTTACCGTTGTAACCCGGATGGTCGAGGAAGGAGGGCTTGGCGATGACATCTCCGACCTGCCGGTAGTCGGTATTGCGCCGGAGTGGATGAGTGAGAAGGCCCTCGCCATCGGATGTTACTTTGTTGCTTCAGGCATGTATGTTATTTTTGGGTCGGAGAGCCCTGTGGAGGCAAGCAGTCAGGTAAAGAATATCATGATGAATCAGTGGGAAGAGAGGTTTGGCGGAAAACTCGAATTTATCCCGGAACCCGAAGAGATACTGAAGAAGACACTTGAAGCTATAGACGGTAAACGTGATAGATTGAAACTCAGAAAATACGAGCCGGGCAGATTCGGTACCGAGAGAAAACTGATGACAATGGCGGACAGGCGCAAGCTTGAGGCAGCAGCAAGACCACATGAGGGAGTAAAATAGTTCAATTCAGCATTCAACATTATTAATTTCGGGGGATATTATGGACATAGAAGGTCTTGACATTGAAAGTGAGATTGGAAAGGTTGGACGGGTAATATGTGAGCATGACAGGAAAAAGGGGCTCCTAATCCCCATTCTCCACAGAATACAGGAGGATTACGGGTATCTTCCCGGTGAGGTACTTGAGAGGCTTTCCAAAAAGCTTGATCTGCCTCTGGCAGAGATTTACAGTGTGGCAAGTTTTTATAACCAGTTTCATTTTACGCCAAGGGGCCGTAAGATCGTGAGGGTCTGTACCGGGACCGCCTGTCATGTCCGTGGTGCCGGAGAGGTGCTCGATACCCTTGAGAACCGTTTTCATATAGAAGTTGGTGAGACCACAGGCGACCTTGCTATGACACTCGAGACTGTTGGCTGTGTGGGATGTTGCGGATTGGCGCCTGTAGCAACGGTAAACGATGATGTGGTGGGTGAGATAGGGCCAAAGAAGGTGGAAAGTCTGATAAAAATGATTGAAGAAGAGGAACAGGATGGCTAAACTCAAAGGCATTGAAGACCTTAAAAATCTTAGACTCCTGCTTATGGATGAGGTATTCAGAGAGGATAAGGAGAGGATAAGGATATGTACAGGTACTGCCTGTATGGCCTCAGGTGCAAAGAAGGTGATTGCTAACATTGAAAAAGATGCCAAAGACAGGGGGCTTGATTTAGAGGTTGTCAAGACAGGCTGCCAGGGGCTCTGTCAGAAGGGTCCTGTCATGAAGGTTGAGCCCTTCGGTTATTTTTATCAGCGTGTCAAAGGGGAGGATGTGTCTGAAATCGTTACGAATACGCTGATAGGAGGCTATCCTGTAAGACGCCTCTTTTACAGGGATACAATCTGTCAGGAACCCTATGAACGGATGGAAACCCTTCCCTTTTATAAAAAGCAGCATCGTATTGCACTGAGGAACAACGGACGTATTGACCCCGCTAATATAAACCACTATATTGCTGTTGGTGGATATACTGCCCTTGAAAGTGCCCTCGGAAGTATGACGCCTGATGAGGTTCTTGATGAGGTGGATAAGGCAAATCTGCGTGGTCGTGGTGGTGCCGGTTTTCCTGCAGGAAAGAAGTGGCGCCATGCCGGGAAGGCACCTGGAGATATAAAGCTTGTGGTTGCCAATGGGGATGAGGGTGACCCGGGTGCATTTATGGACAGGTCAATAATGGAAGGTGACCCCCACAGCCTTATAGAGGGGATGTTGCTCTGTGCTTATGCAATTAATGCACGGTATGGCTTCATTTATGTCCGTCATGAGTACCCTCTTGCGGTGAATAATTTAAGAATCGCCATAAGGCAGGCTAAAGAACTGGGTATACTCGGTAACAATATCCTTGGCACTGATTTCAGTTTTTATCTTGATATACGTGAGGGAGCAGGGGCATTTGTCTGTGGTGAGTCTACCGCACTTGTAGCCTCCATTGAAGGAGAGAGGGGTTTTCCCAGGCCAAGACCTCCGAGGCTCTCCGAGCCTGGAGGAGGCATATGGGGGTATCCGACCAACCTTAATAATATCGAGACTTATGCCTGTGTCCCTCCGATTATAGATCGGGGTGCCGAATGGTTCAGGAGTATCGGAACAGAGACATCTCCAGGCACGAAGGTCTTTGCTCTCACCGGTAAGATTGTCAATACAGGACTCGTTGAAGTACCCATGGGGATGACATTGCGGGAGATCATCTTTGATATCGGGGGAGGAATCATGGGGGGAAAACAGTTTAAGGCTGTTCAGACAGGCGGCCCGTCAGGCGGTTGTCTGCCGGAGAAGTATCTTGACCTCCATGTTGACTTTGATTCCCTCAGGAAGGTCGGTTCAATGATGGGCTCAGGCGGCATGGTGGTAATGGATGAAGATACCTGTATGGTGGATATTGCGCGTTATTTCCTCTCCTTTACGCAGGCTGAATCCTGCGGTAAATGCCCTCCCTGCAGAATGGGTACCTATCAGATGCTTCAAATACTTGAAAGGATTACAAGAGGTGAGGGTGAAGATGGAGATATCGGGAAACTGATAAAACTTGGGAAGTTTATACAGGAGGGGTCTCTGTGCGGCCTCGGTCAGAGTGCCCCGAATCCTGTCCTCAGCACCCTGAAATATTTCAGAGAGGAATATGAAGAGCATATATATGATAAGTCCTGCAAGGCAAAGGTCTGTAGCGGTTTGGGTGTCTTTACCATAAAGCTCAACGAGTGTATAAGGTGCGGTCTTTGTAAAGAGGCATGTGCTTTTGATGCAGTCAAGGAAACCAGGGATAAGTATTTTATCGATCGTCAATATTGCACCAGGTGCAAGGCCTGTTATTATGCGTGTCCCGTTAATGCAGTGAAGATATGGAAGCAGAGTGTTGTGAGGTTACAGGAGCAGTTTAAAATCCCTTACGAACAATTAGAACATGTTGAAAGGAGTGTCAAAATGACTTTGAAAGATGTCTTGAAATCAAAGCCTTCTCAGCTTGTCACATGTACCAGGTATTGCAAGGTGACGGATGCCGTGAACATTATGGATGGAAAGGATATTGGTTCCATATTGATTCTTGATGATAACAGGAAAGTAGTGGGTATATTTACTGAGAGGGATATCATGCACTGCTTTGTAAAACGGGTTTCCTTTAATGACGAAATTATAGAAAACGTCATGAGTACCGACCCTGTAACCCTTGATGCTTCAACCGATATTGGTGTAGCAATAAATGTTATGTCGGAGAAAAAGTTCAGACACCTGCCTGTCATGGAAGACGATGAACTTATAGGTATAATCTCTTACCGGGACCTCGTTTCCTATTTGCTTCCGGAGATTATCTATATGGCGGAAGATATCTATTGAGGTGAAGGATGGAAAAGAAGAAGGTGGTAAAAGTAGAAGAAATAAAGAAGGCGGCGGAAGAGAAAAGGTGTCCGGTTCAGAAGGCGGCATACTATATCGAAGAGTTTTTAAAGGGCCCGATGTGCGGGAGATGTTTTCCATGCGCCTTTGGAAGCTATGAGGCGGGAGTAAGACTTCGGAATATTATTGAAGGGAGTGGTAAGGAGGAAGACATCTTTGCACTCAGGCGTATAACAGAAGATATGATAGTAGCTTCATTGTGTAAAAGGGGTAAGGATAGTGCTGAATTTGTTCATGAATGGATGGAGACGGATGCCTTTAAGGAACATGTTGAAGGCAGATGTCCTGATATCGATTGCCCCGCCTTTATTGAATACATAATCATTCCCGAAAAATGTACCATGTGCGGTCTTTGTAAAGAGGTATGTAAATATAATGCCGTTCTGGGTGAAAAGAAGGTAAAGTACAAGACAGGCTACCTGCCTTTTGAGGTACGACAGAAGAGGTGCGTAAAATGCGGAGACTGTATTGATGTGTGTCCAACAGGGGCTATTATCGTTACGGAGTCACGTAAAAAAGAGGGAGTTAAGGTTTAGAATAAATTATCAATGAGGAGGTTTCAATGGCTGATACGGTAAAGCTTACAATAGATGGCAAAGAGGTAAGGGCTCGTGCAGATATGAATCTTATTGATGCTGCGGAGACGGCAGGTATTCATATCCCGAACCTTTGTTATCTGAAAGGACTCAAGGGAAGCGGGGCCTGCAGGCTTTGCCTCGTAGAGATAGAGGGGTTGAAGTCACCGATGACCGCCTGTACCACAAGGGTGAAAGAGGGTATGTTTGTCAATACCCGGACGGAGAAGGTACAGGAGATCAGGAAATACGTTATAGACCTGATCCTCTCAATGCATCCCCTTGACTGCATGACATGCACAAAGGCAGGGGTGTGTGAGCTCCAGAAGTATGCCTATGATTTTGGGATAAAGGAATCAACATTTACGAGAAAGAAGTTTGGTTTTCCGGTTGATAACAAAAACCCGTTTATCAACCGCGACCCCGACTATTGCATCCTTTGCGGTCGTTGTGTAAGGGTATGCAAGGAGCAGGGAACGGCTGTCCTTGACTTCCATGGCCGTGGAGTCGGTTCAAGAGTGGTCACGGCAGAAGACAAGCCCCTTCAGGAGGGAGGTTGCACCTTCTGCGGCAGTTGCGTAGATGCCTGTCCGGTAAACGCACTCCTTGAGGCAGACAGGTGGCGTAAGGGCAGGGAGTGGGAGTATGAGAGATACAATTCAGTATGCCTTTCCTGCGGCAATGCCTGTGATACCGTCGTGAGCGTTCACGACAAGGATGTGGCAAAGGTAAATGCCGGTGCAGATGACGGCAGGGCCAGGCATTATATCTGTGCCTACGGGAGGTTCGGTTTTGATTTTATCAATGCAGACACCAGGGTGATGAGTCCGTTGAAGAGGATCGATGGTGAACTGAAGCCAATCAGCTGGGATGAGGTATATGAGACAGCGGCTGATCTCCTCAGGAGTCCTTCCGATGCAGGGATTGTGACCACCGGCAATCTCCTTAACGAGGATATCCTTACTTTAAGGAACTTTGCCGGAACAACCGGGATAAAGGATATTGATTCCACAGTGAGTCTCTATGCTGATGCGCCTTCACTTCTCGGAGATGAGGTTGATATGGAAGGTGCAGACCTTGTGCTGCTTGCCGGCCTCAACCCATCCCAGTGGCAGAGGGTCTTTCCCGCACTTGATGCCACCCTGAGAAAGATGGTTTCAAGGGGTACAAAGCTGGTAGTGATTAATTCAGGGCAGATAAAGCTTTCGGATATAGCGATAAAGACCCTCCAGGGCGATGAGGCCGTTGTGCTTGGAGGTTTGGCAAAGGCATTGACCGGGCTGGGATTAAAAGCACCTGAGGGGCTTGATATACCTGAAGCGGACTTGAGTGAGGATATGACAATGGTAGCAGAGCTGTACTCAGTGGCAAAGTCACCTGTAGTCCTCTCTTCACCCATGCTGTATGAGGCCTCTGCCAATATATCCCTCCTGAAGGGTGATGCCCTGGCAGTGCCGATTGAGGCCAATGCCAAGGGGACGCTTCTTATGGGGCTTAAAGGCAATGGTGCAACATATACCGGGATGACTTCCGAAGGGGCTAAAAAGATTCTCTATGCTCTTGGAGAAGTGCCTTTTAAGAGGCCTTCGGGAGTGGATTTTCTGATTGTTCAGCATTCACATCTCAGCGGGCTTGCAAAAGAGGCAGACCTTGTCCTCCCGGCAGCCACATCTTTTGAAACGGATGGTTCAGTTGTGGATTATATGGGACGGCTTAAGACACTTGACAGGGCGATTGAACCTTTTGGAGAGGCTAAGGCCCACAGGGAGATTCTTAAAGGCATTGCAAAGAAGATGAACATCGACCTGAAGGCGGCAAAGACTGCCGACGTAAAAAAGGAGAAAAAGGCAGTCGGTACAGGGACAAGGCCCGTGCCCTTCAGCAAGAGAGAAGACCTTGCATTTAACCCCGAAGAACTTGTTGAGGCAGTGAATACGACAATGATAAACAGCTCAAGGCTGCTGTGGCTGAAAGAGGTTGAACAGGCAGTTGCAGAGGTTTAGGTGCATTTTTAAAACATAGCGCTGTTCCAAAAGGGGTCTATAGAATCTATAGACCCCTTTTTTATGACTGATTCGGGATATACTGAAAACAGGACTTAATTGCACGGGAGTGGATGAAACAAAAAAGTGTCATAAAGTATTCGGTTCTGTTTGTCCTGTTTTTAACGGGTATTGCCATTGGACTGTTATTCTGGAACAGGATTGAGCTGCCCTTTCATAACCTGTGGGGTGTCAAGGGAAAACTTACCGAGATACGGTATAATCCCACTAACGATGCAATCCGGTTTGCACTCCTTCTGTTGTCCCCTGTGCTGCTGCTTTTTATAGCGTATTTTTCAGGCAGACGCAAGCTCAATGATATCATCTTTGCAGAGGATCCCTCTCCTGCCGGTGGTTCTCCGCACAACTCCCGACCTCAGGTAAAGGTATTCCTGTCGGTCCTTCTCGTTGTATTTTCGATAGTTGTGGCACTTAATATCCCGACTTTCCATGCCTCGGGAAAATTTGATTCATTTCATGAAGGTGAAACCCTGGGGCCTGCCGTATCGTATATGGCGGGGGAGACACCCTATAAGGATTTTATATTCCTCCACGGTCTTTATGAGAATCCTCTCCGTTCAGTGATAGCCTTTCGCCTCTTTGGCAGATCTATCGGTTCGGTAAGGACACTCGAATCGATTATGAAGATAGCGGCTTTTGTCTTATTATCCATCTTCATGCTTCAGCTTTATCGCGGAAAATACCTGTATTCATTTACTGCGATTACCATACTGGCCTTTCTGCATTCTTCTTTAATGTTTCATCTTCCCCGGTTGATGCTTATCAAGACAAGGGATATAACCGTATTTCTATTCCTGATTACGCTTGTAATGTTACAGGATATGGGCAAGGGGCAGGATTACCGGATTAAAAAACTTTTCATGGCAGGCTTCCTCTTTTCATTCATACCTTTGGCATCTTTTGGATACTCAGTGGACAGGGGGGCCTTTCTGTTTGCAGCCTATCTGATTCTGTTTCCGGTGCTGTATTTTATATATTTTTATAAAGTCAACCTTCGCAGGTATTTCCTGTTCTCTTCATTTCTGGGACTGCTGTCGGCAGTATTACTGATGGGGTTTCTTCTTCGCGGAGGTTTCACTGAATTCTTCAGATACGTGTTCCTGACGATGCCGAGGTACAAGGGATTGATGAGCGGTAAGGTTTATCCTGTTTTCGATAAATTGTTTCTTGCAGTTTCCGTCGTTATAGCAGCGAATACCTTCTGGGTTGCATTTAAATTCATACAGGAACTTCACCTTAATGACAGGAGACTGAGGGTTTCAGTCAGGAGTTTTATGGAAAAATATCTTGTAGAGTTTTCAATGTTGATACTCTCGCTACTCCTCTTCAGGTCTGCCCTGGGCCGTTCAGACTGGCCTCATGTTGCTTACAGCCTTCCTGTAACTTATATCCTCTCTATTTATATTGTCATAAAACACTACAGTCATAAATTTCTTCATGGAAATGCCTTTACAAAAATATACACGTGGTTACTTGCCGCAGTGGTCACGCTGATCTTCTCCTTTGGTATCTATCATATATACAGTGGAGGCCTGATCAGGGAGAACTTCCCGCTCGGTGTGAAAGATTCTGAAATCATTCCTGATAATTACAAGGCTACCATTTCGTTTTTGAAGAACAATTTAGCCCCTGATGAATCATTCTTTACCATGACGGCCGAGGCAAGCTGGTATTATTTTATTGACAGGCCGTCTCCAAGCCGGTTTCCGGTAATAATATTTGCCATACCGTATTTCTATCAAAATGAAGTGGTTAAAGACCTTGAGAAAAATAATGTGAAGTTTGTTCTTTACAGGAACAGTCACTGGGCAAGCAGGTTTGACGGGTTTCCCAATGAGGAGAGATTACCGCTGATTGCAAAATACATCCGGAACAACTTTATCTTCTACAGGAAGATAGATGACAACGAGATATGGATCAGGAAGACGGAAGATCCACTCAAACCGGATACTCGCTGAAGAGGTTTACCACGACTGTTTCTCCCTCGTATATACCGTTTTTATTAAGTGGAATTACTACAGTGCCGTCTGCATCCACAAGGGTTCTGATGAGTCCTGACTTGCCGAGAATCGGTCTGGCCCAGAGGCCGTTATCTTTTAACTCAATGGCTACCCTGATATGGTCCTCTCTGCCGGTGGAAGAGGAGAGGTTTCTGCCAAAAAATGCCTTGACAGTCCTGCCTGAAGGCAGACGGTTTTTCCTCCTCTTCTCACCTGAAATCCTTTTCAGGAGAGGTTCTATAAATGTTTCAAAGCAGACGCTGACGGCTGCAGGGTGTCCCGGTAGTCCAAAGAGGGGAGTTCCGTTGACCATACCCCCAATCAGGGGTTTTCCGGGTTTTATACTTACACCATGAAAGAGAATGCCCGGAGTCCCGAGTTCGTCAATAACTTTTGAGGTGTAATCCCGTGTGCCCACTGAGCTGCCACCGGAGATCAGTACCATATGTGATTCCTGCATGCTCTCTCTGACCGTTGCCCGGAGCAGGTCAATATTATCGCTGATTATTCCCTTTTTAAGTGGGGTACCGCCGCCACGTATGATCAGTCCGGCAAGGTTATAGGAGTTGATATCCCTTCCCTCTCCGGCAGTGCGGGGTTTGCCGGGCGGGACGACCTCGTCCCCGGTAGATACGATGGCGACAACGGGTCTTCTGAAGACCTCTATGTCGAGTATTCCAAGCCCTGCGAGTGCCCCGATATCCTGTGGTCTGAGCCTCTGTCCGGCCCTCAGGATGACCTCTCCCTCTTTAACGTCCTCATCAGCAAGGATGACATTCTCATTAGGTGCAACAGCCTTCATAACTTCCAGTATGTCTTCTCCAACCCTGTTTGTGTGTTCATACATCACAACGGCATCGGCTCCGTCAGGGAGCATTCCCCCCGTAGGTATAACGGCAGCTTCGCCCCGGGTAAGGGAAAAGTCGGGCTTTGTCCCCATATGTACCTCGCCTGCCACTGTCAGATATGCAGGCATACTGTCTGATGCCCCAAAAGTGTCTGTAGAGTCGACGGCGTAACCATCCATTGTGGAACGGTTGAATCCGGGGAGGTCTTCAGGTGAGATTACATCTGCCGACAAGACCCTTCCATAGGCATTCTCTATGCCGGCGCTTTCAGTGGAGGGAAGCTGTAACGCTTGCTCAAGAAGGAGAGAGAGGGCCTTTTCAACTGTGACGGCTTCTTCTCTGCCAAGGAGGTCTTTCATCTGAAGGAATTACGATTTTCCGTGTCCGGGTATGTTAACATTGTAGAATCCCTTCAGGAGTTTTCCAATGCCCCGGGTCTCCATGTGGGATACAGGGTCTTTTCCGATAACATCCGAGCACTCACCCTTTGTGAGTATGTCAAGTATCCGCTCAAGTGAGTCCTTATGGAGGCCCTTTATCTTTCTGGAATTCGGCATGTCCGGTAAAAAAAGATTTTTGTCTATAAAATCATTCATTTTTTTTGGGGTGAGATAGGTAAGAAGTATCATCCCCTGATATATCCTCTTGTTGGTCCTTACGGAGAGGAAGGGGCTTTCGAGTGTTGACTCGAGGAAAGTATCGTTTCTCCTTCGTACCTTTCTGTTTATGGAAACCGCCCTGAACCAGTATTTTCTTCCCACAAGACTGTCGGACTTCAGCTCAAAGACGGTATGCCCGATATGCCTCTTTCCTGAGGTCAGTTTCTCGTGTGCTACGGTATCGGATGCAAGATGACTTATATATCCATAGACAAAGGCCTTCTGCTGTTGAGTCTCTACAGCATCCATGAGCTCAAAGGCAACATCCCAGCTATGAGAATTCCTGTTGTATGGGAGGAATTTTTTAGCAAGGATTATATCTGCCATCAGATTTCCATAGAGAAAGTCATCCTTGTAACGCCGCAGAAGCTCATATAGCCCGGCGGGAAGAATTGACGCAAGGGAAAGAATTTCGCTTCCAAGGTAGATGTGTGTAAGGGGTCCCCAGGCAAAGGCATAAGAAGGAATAAGCAAAAAAGATATGATAATTAAGAGCTTAAATATTTTCATCCATGTGCCTCTTTTTCGTACTGTTTGTATTCTAACCTAAACGGTTCTTCTTTTGCCAGAAATAAAATATTGCCGCTTGATTCGGCTTATTCCGTATTACAATCGTAACGTCTCATTTATCCTGTGCTTTTTGGTAAAATAGGAGACTACAGGCCGGAAATTTATTAACAGGCTGTAAGAGCAATGATTTTATATACTTAAGGAGGTATGTATGCCTGAGTTGAGGAAGGACCCAATTGTTGGAAGATGGGTTATAATATCGGTGGAGAGAGGGAAAAGACCCTCTGATTTTGCTTCACCATCGCAAAAAAGGAGAGTTGCAGGATTCTGTCCCTTTTGTCCCGGTAACGAATATACCACACCTGATGAGATAATGGCCTTCAGGGCCCGGGAGGACCAACGATCCGATGCAGCGGAATGGACACTCAGGGTAGTGCCTAACAAATTCCCCGCCCTGCAGATTCATGGTGAACTTGACAAGACAGGTGAGGGCCTGTTTGACAAGATGAACGGAGTAGGTGCTCATGAGGTGATTATTGAGACATCAGAGCATATGAGTTCTCTTGCCACTATGCCGCTGAAGGCTGTTGAGGATGTCCTTTGGACGTATGACCTGAGGATTAATGACCTTAAAAAAGACCCGAGATTAAAATATGTCCTTGTTTTTAAGAACGAGGGAGAGGCTGCCGGGGCGTCACTTGAACATACGCACAGCCAGTTGATAGCACTTCCGATCGTGCCCAAGATTGTCAGGGAAGAGATAACTTCATCAAGGCATTATTATGATATGAAGGAGAGGTGCATATTTTGTGATGTAGTGGATCAGGAGATCGGGGACGGCAGAAGGGTGGTTTACGAAAATGAGCATTATCTTGCCATAGCTCCCTTTGCACCGCGTGCACCTTTTGAGACCTGGATACTTCCAAAGGAGCATGAATCCGCCTTCCAGCCTCATGGAAAGAGTTTTGCCCAGCTTGCAGATATACTCCAGCGGGTACTTAAGCAACTGGACAAGCTGCTCGATGTTCCACCGTATAATTTCATGATCCATACCTCACCCTTTACAGATGAGACCAATGAATACTATCACTGGCATATTGAGATTATGCCGAAACTGACCAAGATAGCGGGGTTTGAATGGGGGTCGGGGTTTTATATGAACCCGACTCCTCCTGAGGAAGCCGCTAAATATATGAGGGAAGTTCAGTTATGAGGGTTTTGATAGCGTCGAGTGAGGCTATCCCGTATTGCAAAACCGGGGGTCTTGCAGATGTAGCCGGCGTTCTTTTCAAAGAGCTCAATGTCATGAATATTGATGCAAGGCTTATACTGCCTCTTTACGGCAATATAAGCAGGGATTTTGAGTTGACGGATACAGGGATTGAGCTGAATATTTTTCTTGACGGAAGGTTTTATTCAGGGAGGGTATACACTCACAACAGGGCTATTTTTATAGGATGTGATGAACTGTATGGAAGGGAAGGCCTTTATGGTGACAAGACGGGTGACTTTGCGGACAATGCCCTGAGGTTTTCTTACTTCTGCAGGGCAGTCCTTCAGGTATGCAAGGCAATCGACTTCAGGCCGGACATTATGCACCTTAATGACTGGCAGACCTCTCTGATTCCCCTTTATCTGAGGACGGAGTATAGCGGAGATAATTTTTTCAGGGGTACGCTGACTTTGTTGACCATTCATAATCTAGGTTATCAGGGGTTGTTTCCTCCGGAGGACCTGCCAACAACCGGTCTGGGACGGGAGGTGTTCAATCCTGATGGTATCGAGTTTTACGGGAAGCTGAATTTCCTGAAGGCCGGAATCCTTTACGCCGATATACTCAGCACCGTCAGCAGGAGATATGCTGAAGAGATTACCACACCTGAGTATGGTTTTGGACTGGGCGGGATTCTGAAGAAGAGAAGCAATGCCCTCTTCGGGATACTGAACGGGATAGACTACAGGGAGTGGTCTCCCGAGGTTGATAAGCTTATACAGAAGAGATATTCCGTAGAAGACCTCAAGGGTAAGGTCTTATGCAAGGAAAAGCTTATGAAACAATGTAGTCTCAAGTTGAAGAAGGGAGCCCCTCTGCTCTCTTTTGTCGGCAGGCTCAGTATGCAGAAAGGGGTTGAGCTGATCATTGCAGGCCTGGATAAATTAATCGGCTATGGCTGTGGTGTAATACTCCTTGGAACAGGCACAAAAGAGGCTGAGGAGAGCCTGCTGTCAATATCCCGTGAAGGGAAGGAAAACCTTTACATCAGACTGGACTTTGATGAGGTTTTTGCCCATTCGGTATATGCAGGTTCCGACATGGTGATGATGCCGTCAAGATACGAGCCATGCGGTCTGGTTCAGATGATAGCTCTCAGATACGGAACAGTCCCTGTTGCAAGGAATACAGGGGGACTTTCCGATACCATAGAGGACTCTAATGCACTTACCGATACAGGGACGGGCTTTCTCTTTGATGACTATAACCTTGCCGTCTTTCTTGAGTCGATAAAGAGGGCGCTTACACTCTATCCCTTCAGCAGGAGATGGCAGAAGCTTATGAAGAGGGGAATGAAGAAGGACTTTTCATGGAGATGGTTTGCCTCCGAATACGTTGAACTCTATAAAAAGGCCCTTAAGGGGCGGCTGAAATGAGCATAAGATTAAAACTCTCCATATTCCTGCTTGTCTTTATCCTTATTGCCTCCATGTTTGGCGGGGGCACTATGTATATCTTTAACAGGATATCGGACAACCTCGATTTACTCAAAAAGACCTCGGAGGAGTACAGGTTACATGAGGAACTGAAGATGTCCATTGTAGAGTTTTCCACTTATGTGAAGAGCTGGGCCTTTACAGGTGAGCAGAGGTATAGAAGGCTTTACAGGGGTTCCCTTTCAAAGGTTTACATGGACTTTGCCGCTCTTCAGGATTATGTCCCGGACAAAGATGAGCTGAAGGATGTAGTCTCGAATTTCGAGGAATTGAACCGGACGGCCAGAAAGATATTCTCTTACGCAAAACCGAAAGGAAATCAGGCTGTTCTTCACCTTGTCGGGCAGGTTGAAGAGACGGAACTGGATATATTGACCTCTGTGGAGGAGCTTCATACTGAATCTTTGAAAAATGTAACCATAGCAGTGAGAGATACGGAAGAATCAAAGGCGAGATTGAAGCTATATGTTGCAGTCCTTGTTTTTATAACGGTTTTTTCAGTAATTTTTCTTGTACTTCTTATTACACGGTCCATAGGCAGACCCTTCAGGGAGCTCCTTATTTTTACAGAGAAGATTATATCAGGCCAGGCAGATGCGATGACGGGAGTTGACAGGAGTGATGAGTTCGGTATCATTGCGAGGCGTTTCGGGCAGGTCCTGAGCAAGCTGAAGGAGTCTGAGGAGAGCTTGAGAAAAAGACTTTCAGAGACGGAGCTGCTCTTCGAGGTCACTCGTATTGCAAGCTCAACACTTGAGCTGAAGGAATCCCTGAAGCTGATAACCGAGACCGTGGCTGACTGGAAGGGTCTTGATTATGTGGGTGTGTATCTCCTGAATGCGGAGGGACAGGTATTTAATCTCCAGGCTTTAAACAAGGATGCGGAAATCTTTGAGAGGAGTTTTTCTGTGGATAGCGGGGAGCTGTGCAGAAAGATACTTGATACGAGAGAGCCTGTGTATAAGGAGATGCCTACAGAGAAGGATGTAGCCTTTATAAAGCGCAGTCTGGGCTCACTCATCCTGTTTCCGATTATAAGAGAGGGCCGCTGCCTGGGGCTCTTTTTTATCGGTGTTGAGACCGTCAGGAAGTTTACAGAGAATGAGCTGAACATAGCAAATATTCTCTCAAATACAATAGGTACCATAGTCAGAAATGCAGAACTCTACGTCTCTGCCATGGACCGGCTTAACAAGATAACAGTTCTTTATGAGCTATCCAGAGACCTTACAACACTACTTGACCTTGAAGATCTTTTAAGCAGGGTTGTCTTTGAGGTGACACGTCTTCTCAACGCAAAGGGCTGCATTATAAGACTTCAGGAGGACTATACTCTGAAGATAAAGGCCTATTACGGTGTTCCCGAGAATTTTATAAAGGGGATGGAGACGGAAGTTGGAGAGGGGATTGCCGGTAAGGTGTCAAGCTCCGGTAAGTCCATACTGGTTGAGAATGTAGCAGAGATGCCGGAAGATACAAGAGTGCCGCTGCTTGAGGTGAAATCAGTGGTCTGTGTTCCTCTGAAGATAGGTTATGAGGTTATAGGAACGATAGGGTTATATGATAAGAAAGGGCCGGAGGGGGAGATTGTAAGCTTTAACCCTGACGACCTCAGGACTACGGAAGGCATTGCCTCCCTTATATCCCTCGCCATTGAAAAGGCGAGGATATTTGAGAAGGAGTTAGAGAAGGAAAAAGAGGCATTGGAGGCAAAGAAGAGGCTGGATGTCCTCTTTGAGAGCGTGCAGGGTGGTATAGTCACTCTTGACAGAGACTACACGCTCCTCTCCATCAACCGTTTTGTGGAAGAGTTTCTTCATATGCGGGCTGAGGATGTAGTGGGCAGAAGTGCCCTGGAGATATTTCATGAAAAAGGGGGGATATGTCCACATTGTACGGCAAAACTCACCTTTGAGGCCGGCGATATAAATATTATTACTCAATCCAGGGGGGCAAGTTATGCTGAATTGAGTTCCTATCCTATAAAGAATGAAGAGGGTACCGTGGTTGAGGCGGTTGTCCTGATCCAGGATATTACCGACAGGGTCCTGTACCAGGAGGAGATACTTGCCCTCTACAAGGAAGTAGCACAGACAAAGGAGTATCTGGAGAGCCTGATAGATAACTCGGCTGATGCCATTGTGACTACGGACCTGAAGGGGGTCGTTACTTCCTGGAACAGGGGAGCAGAAAGGATATACGGCTTTACGGAGGAGGAAGCGATGGTGTCTTTTTTACCCTTTATCCCTGATTTCCTCCTGGAAACGGAGATGCAATATATAGAGAGAATCAAGCAGGGTGAAACAATAAAAAATATAGAGACACTGCGTAAGAAGAGGGACGGTGCCATGATCGAGGTAAGCCTTACCCTTTCACCAATCAAGGATGCCTCCGGAGAAGTTATAGGAATAAGCGGTATATCGAGGGATATATCTGAAAAGAAAAAAGTTGAAAAGGAACTTATCAGGAGAAATCAGGAACTCTCAAGGCTCTTCTTTATAAGTTCGGCCATGAGGGGGACGCTCGAGCTGGAGAGGCTCCTCAGGATGGTACTGACTGCTGTAACGATGAGTGACGGTCTCGGTTTTAACAGGGCCATCCTGTTTTTGCTGGACGAAGAGAAGTCCGTGCTCAGAGGGACAATGGGTGTTGGTCCTGCAACTCCTGAAGAGGCGTGGCAGATATGGGAGAGGCTTTCAATAGAGAAGAAGAGTCTGCCGGAAATCCTGAGAGATATTGAGGATGGCCCTTTGAGGAAGGACTCCTTCCTTGACAGGTTGAGTACCGGGATCGAAGTTGACCTCACGGATGATACGGCACTGTCACGTGCCGTTAGAGAGAGGAGGAGTTTTAGTATCCATGATGTCAAGCATGACGACCTTGCTGATCCTGCCGTTATTCAACTGCTTGGGACTGAGGCTTACGCTGTTGTTCCGCTCATTGCAAGGAATAAGGTCATAGGGGTCTTGTGGGTGGATAATTACTTTAACCGCAAACCCATTACGGATGAAGACATGAGATTCCTTTCAGGATTTTCCGATCAGATTGCATCCGCCATAGAGAGCGCAAGACTCTTTGAGAAAGTAAAATTGGCGGAGGCTGAACTTGAGAATATATTTGAATCCATATCCGACCTGCTCTATATAACTACGGAGGATTATACGATCAGAAATATCAACAGGGCCGTTGTTGAGAAGATAGGCAGGGAAAAGAAGGAGATTGTAGGACGTAAGTGCTATGAGATATTTCATGGTATGGACGAACCTTACGACAAATGTCCGCATCACAAGACAGTGACGACACAAAAGGCCTATATCGAGGAGCTTGAGGATACTTACAGGGGGGGGACTTTTTTGACATCCACCTCTCCGCTTTTTGATTCTTCAGGCAATTTTATGGGAACCGTCCATATTGTCAGGGATATCAGCGAACTGAAAAAGTTGAGAGAAAAACTCGCCATGTCCGAAAAGATGGCCGCCCTTGGTGAGGTGGCTGCAAAGGTTGCCCATGAGATAAGAAACCCCCTTGTCTCTATAGGTGGTTTCTCAAGGAGGCTTGAAAGAAGGCTTGACGGAAAGTTACTGGAGTATGCCTCTGTAATTACCAGGGAGGTGGACAGGCTTGAGCAGATACTCAAGGAGATATTGAGTTTTGTCAGAGACGTGAGGATCTCCAAGGAGGAACTTGAAGGTGTCGAAATAATAAAGGATATAATTTCCCTCTTCTCTCAGGAGATAAACAAAAAGGGGATCATTGTTGAAACGGATTTTAAAGATCCTCTCTCGCTTGAAGTTGATCCAAACAGGATTAAAGAGGCGCTGATAAATATAATAAATAATGCAATACAGATAATCGATGAGAGAGAGCATCTGACTATAAGAACATATAAGGAGAACGATTTTGGAGTGATCGAGGTAAGCGATACCGGTCCCGGTATCAACGAGAAGGACCTTCCTTATATCTTCGACCCCTTCTTTACCACGAAGATAGATGGGACAGGGCTTGGGCTTGCCATTGCACATCGTATAATTGAAGAGCATCAGGGGAAAATAGACGTCTATAGTACAATGGGTGAGGGAACGACCTTCAAGATATATTTACCATATAAAAACTAATTTAGGGGGTGTAAGAGATGAAGATACTTATTGTAGACGATGACACTTCAATAAGGATGCTTTACAAGGAAGAGCTTGAGGATGAAGGCTATGATGTGGTTACTGCGAGTTCCGGAGAAGAGGCATTGAGGCTTTTTGAGAAAGAAGCCCCCGACCTCGTTACACTGGATATATTGATGCCGGATATGGATGGTATTCAGGTATTGAGAAAGATGAAGGAGAAGAGGCCGCGCTTACCCATAATCATGTCAACCGCCTATGACTATCGTGATGACTTTGCTGTATGGGCGTCGGAGGCATATGTGGTGAAATCATCCGACACCAGAGAGCTTAAAGAGACAATCAAAAGGCTCCTTAAGAAATAATATGAGACTTGAGGCACTTATTCCACTTTACGGTGGATACACGCTCAGCCGAGATGACGGTGTAATCTTTCTCAGGGGTGCTCTTCCGGGTGAGATTGTGGAGGCTGAGGTGGTGGAGAAGAAGAGGGATTATTCAGTGGCCTCCGTCAAAGAGGTGATCGAGCCCTCTCCTGACAGGGTTGTACCTTCCTGTCCTGTATTCGGTATCTGCGGAGGCTGCCATTATCAGTATATAGCCTGTCACAGGCAGGTGAGCATGAAGGAGGAGGTTGTCCTTGATTGTATTGAAAGGATAGGGAAAACAGAGCTGTCGCTTGATCCGTCCCTGGTATCATCGCCATGGCAATACAGAAAGAGGGCGCAGCTCAAGGTTTCTGCAGATGGAAGGATCGGGTTTTACAGAAGACTGTCACACGATGTTGTAGAATTTGAGAAGTGCCTCCTTTTGAGTCCCGAGATAAATACCTTTCTTAAGCATATTAAGCCTGTTGGAATGCCTTCCGGTGTAAAAGAGATTCATCTGCAGTCCGGTGATATTCTCCTGGCTGCGGTAAAAGGGGATAGATTTGATGCCGGGATTGCTGCAGAAAGGCTTAGAGATGCAGGTGTTTCCGGTATATCTTTTGAGAACGGAACCGTTGAGGGTGCCGAACAGATATGTCTTGACCTTAACGGTTACCATTATATGGTCTCATCCGGCTCCTTTTTCCAGGTCAACTGGGGGCTTAATAACAGGCTTTCATCTCTTATCTCCTCTTTTGTAAGCAGTATAAGGCCGGAAAAGATAATCGATCTTTACTGTGGCGCAGGAAACTTTTCCATCCCCCTCTCCCCCTTTGCGGGTGAGATATCGGGTGTGGAGGAAAATCCCGTCTCCTTCAGAGATGGAAAAGAAAATATAGAGTTAAACAGGATCGGCAATATCAAACTCGTAAACAGGAGGGTTGAAGACTTTGAGCCGGAGAAGAGTGCTGACATGATTATCCTTGACCCGCCACGTGCAGGGTTGACAAAGAAGGTTCTCGACAGGATTATAACGGCCTCTCCCACATGGATTATATATGTATCCTGTAACCCTTCAACCTTTGCAAGGGATATTGAACGACTGAAGGGGCATTATGTCCCGGATTCCGTAAGGGTGGTTGATATGTTTCCCCAGACATATCACATTGAGGTGCTCGGCATCTTTAAGAAGGCATAGCTCCTGCGGTGGTTTCCAGAAACTGTTTGTGGTATAATAATAAATGAAGGTAGTATGTCAGAACAGGAAGGCCTATCACGACTATCATATAGAAGAGACCTATGAGGCCGGCATTGTATTGACCGGAACCGAGGTCAAGTCCCTGAGAGAAGGCAAGGCAAATCTTCAGGACAGCTACGTGATAATAAGGGGTGGTGAGGCCTTTTTGCTGAACTGTCATATCAGTCCTTACAAATACGGTAATATAATGAACCATGATCCCGTAAGGACGAGGAAGTTGCTCTTTCATAAAAAAGAGATTCAGAGACTGATGGGCCAGGCAGCCCGGAAGGGTTTTTCCCTTATACCACTGAAGATTTATTTTAAGGGGCCGTATGTTAAAGTGGAGGCAGCCCTTGCAAGGGGCAAGAGACTCTACGAGAAGCGTGAACGGATAAAGGAGCGCGAAGCAAAGCGTGAGATTGAACGGGCTCTTAAGCATTAAGCATTAAGCATTAAGCATTAAGCATTAAGCATTAACGATTAGGGGGCGTATGGATTCGACGGGGGTTACGAGACTCAGGTTGCATGCCGTGGTTCCGTCACCACGAATAAAGACGGGAAAAAACACAAACGCCAACAACGAACTGGCACTCGCTGCTTAATTAAAGCAGCGCATCTTTCGGGAGATGTCTGCTAATCCCGAAAAGGTGACGATCAGCAGGCTGGCCTGACATTCCTTCCTCTGGTGTCGGGCGAGACTAAAAGAGGAATAAGGTATTGAGAAGCCTGTCTGTTGGCGACTCTATTGCCTGAAAACCAAAAGACAGACTAAGCATGTAGGAGCCTGAGAGCAGTGCTTTCGGACGTGGGTTCGATTCCCACCGCCTCCACCACTATTGCTTTTTCACGAGTTTCGAACGAATAATGGTGGTCTTTACTCTATAAAGTTAAACCTTTTTATGGGAAATCCTGTCACAATGATTAGGTATTTATAAATACTCAGCGTTGTCCGGCACGGCTTAGAAAAACAAAAGAAAAATCATGCTTATGTAAAAACCTGGCCGGACAACGCTGATACTTTATGAAAATTATGATATAATGAACTTTAGTTATGTATCCTCAAAACCTCCTCAGGAAACAGGTAGTTAATGAGAGAAAGAAGCAGTCCCTGGTCTGCTTCACCGTTCTTCTGATGGTCATCTTTTATCTGGCTTGGGTTCTCCTGTTTGATGAAGATGGGGTTGTAAGGTTTTTTGAACTCAAAGCAAGACGCACAGAGGTAATCGTGGAGGTTGCGGAGCTGCAGAAGGAGAATGTAAAGCTGAATGAGGAGATAAAGTTGCTGAAACAAAACCCCTTCTACATAGAAAAGCACGCCCGTGAAGATATGAATCTCTCCAGACCTGATGAGTATATTTTCATTTTTGACAAATAACCCCCCGGTATGGAGGCAGTATGGGAAAAAAGAAGTCTGTTCTTATTGTAGATGACTCTCTCACTGTCCGGAGGTTAGTGGAACTGGCTCTGTCAAGGGAAGGCTATGAGGTGTATACCGCCCCTGACGGTGATGAAGGACTTGAAATAGCAAGAAAGGTCATACCTTCAATAATACTCGTTGATTTTGTAATGCCGAGGATGAATGGGTATAAACTGTGCAAACTCATACGTTCCGACCGCAAGCTAAAGGAAATTCCCCTGATATTAATAACCTCCAAGGGGGAAGATGTAGGGCAGTCTTTTGAAGAGAAATTCTGTGTGCTCCATTATTTCCAGAAGCCCTTTGAACCTGATGAGCTTATCAAAAAAATAAACGATGTCCTGGGTGTTCAGGAAGGGGCTCCGGCTGAAATGGCTACGTCTGCACCACTGGATACAGAGGGGGAGTTAATTGAAGGCATCGACAAACTGTTACGGTATTATTTTGAGAAGGAATTCAGGGTTCTGCTCAAAACCCTTATGGTTGAAGTCCTCAAGGAGACCGAGGTTGCCCGTGCTACCGGACTGATAATCTCAGGCGAGTTGAGGTATCTTACAGTTGCAGATGTCCTGCAATTTATAGGAATGCTGAATCTATCCGGCAGACTCTCGGTAGTCTCAACGAATCTTAACTCCGAGATCTATCTGGAAAGAGGACAGATTGTCTTTTCCACCATAAGCAAACCCGGGTACAGGACATTTCTTACCGACCTTCTCGTTGAAGAAAAAAAACTGAAAAAGAAAGATTTAAAAAACATCGTCGCCGAGGCAAAAAAACTGAACCTGCCGGTGGGCAGGGTACTCGTCCGGAAAGGCTCTATTACAGACGATGAACTCATGGGTTACCTGAAACGCTTGACTGAAGACGCAATATTTCATACACTCGCAGCGACTTCCGGCCACTTCTATCTCGAAGAGACCCCCCTGCCCCTGAACCTGAGTGACATAAAATTCAGACTATCAACGAGTGCAACCATTCTTGATGGACTTAGAAGACTGGATGAAAGCAGGCTTGCTTCAGAGATATTCAGAAGTGACGATATGATCCCCCTGAGATTAATAACCAATGAGGATGCACTTGAGGGCATTACCCTTGAAGATAAAGAACTCAGGATATTCTCACTTATTGATGGAAAAACACGATTGAAGGATATTATAATTAAAAGTAAGCTTGATGAACTGGAGGCAAAGAGGATTTGTTATTCCCTGCAAAAGATCGGGCTGTTAAAGATAAAGGATGAGAGGAGGTGAGCTTAAATGGCAAGGATTCTCATAGCAGAAGACAGTATTACAGACCTTCAGTTTATAAAAAATGCTTTACAGGAAACCGGTTATGAGATACTGACTGCATCAAACGGAGATGAGGCCGAGCAGAAGGTAAGGTCGGAAATGGTGGATCTGATAATACTTGATGTGGTTATGCCTAAAAAAAATGGCTTCCAGGTATGCAGGTCTCTTAAAAGAGATGAGAAATACAGACACATCCCGATTATACTGATTACATCCAAGACACAGGACAGTGATAGATTCTGGGGATTAAAGCAGGGGGCTGATGAGTATGTTACAAAGCCCTTTGAGCCAACGGATCTTTTAGAGGCGGTAAAAAAACACCTCACGAGTGGATAACGGTGAAATTCAGTCCAATGATGAGATAGATATTGTAACATGGTTGAAGATATAGAAAATTCAGACACTCCGGAAGAGGAGTATGCTACTCCCGAATTAAAGGCTTGTATATTTTCTGTCGGCGGGCAGGAGTTTTCAGTAGACATGGGCTATCTAAAGGGAATAGCAGAACTCTCAGCGATCGTACCCCTGCCGCTCAGTCCATCATACATAGAGGGGATTACATCTCTGAGAGGAGTGGCAGTGCCCGTTGTGAACCTTGCCACTCTGAAAGATATCCAGGAAGAAAAGGCTGCAGAGAGGTGGCTGATAGTGCTTGAGGTGGAGAGGACTCTCTTTGGGATTACTGTAAATGAGATGCCGGATCTGGTCGCTGATTACAGGGGTGAGCTTATAGATGTCCCGGATTTTTTTGAAACATACAGGTTGAGGTAATGGCGGAAAAGGGGTTACGCGATTTCTTTCTTGCAGAGGCAGAAGAACATCTGGTTGTCCTTGAGAAAGGATTCCTTGAGCTGGAAAAGAACCCTTCAGAGCTTTCCGGAATACAGGAGCTCTTCAGGGCTGCCCACTCCCTTAAGGGTTCCGCAGCACTTGTCAAACTTGATACCACAAGCAAGGTTGCACATAACCTCGAAGATGTCCTTGAGTCAATCAGGGACGGTAATACCTCCGTTACCGGACCGGTCATTGACTGGCTTCTCCATACCCTTGATGCCATCAAACTCCTTATATCGGAAATAACACTCGGAAATCCTGAAATAATAGAGATTGCCGCTGAAGTAGAGGAAAGCCTTAAAGAAATCCTTCCGGGGGAAGAGACTGCAAAGAGTATCTCTGTTAAGGAAAAAAAGGCTGTACCTGAGAAGAGGCAGGTACCCCGGAGAAGAGAGGACATCGAGGTACTGTCGAATTACGTCAGGGTTCATGTTGATAACATAGAACAGATGATGAACCTCGTAGGTGAATTAACAATCCTGAAAAATTATCTACTTTCTGAAACAGGGGGAATATTAGACCTTAAAGACGAAATCGACTATGCCGGCAGCAGGTTAATAAAGGAAATAGATGACTTCAGCAGTAAATACGCTTATTCCATTCCGGACAAGATTACATATGTGGATGCCCTTCTTGAAGATTTCAGGGAGCTTGAGTTTGACAGGTATGATGAGCTGAATCTCTTTACTCACAAGCTCCACGAGATAATGGACGATATAACAGAGGCACTTAAAGACTCCGCCAATTTCCTTGTTCGGTTTTCGGATCATATCAGGATGATCGACAGGATCAATATGGAGATGAGAGAGACTATCTCCCGATCAAGGATGGTAGAGGCCGGCCGGCTCTTTCAGAGGTTTACAAGAACAATCAGGGATCTGGCACACCGGTCGGACAAGAAGGTCAGATTTATTGTAAGCGGCACGGAAACCCGTATCGACAGGGTAATCTTTGAACGGCTGTTTGATCCCCTCTTACATATAATCCGGAATGCAATATCTCACGGTATAGAGGATCCGGAGGAACGGGTTTCAAAGGGTAAGTCAAAGGTTGGGCGAATCTCACTTGCTGCAAGAAGAGAGGGCAACAGTGTCGTAATCGATGTAAAAGATGACGGACGGGGTATTGACCTTGGAGCAGTATACAGAAAGGCTGTAAGGCTTGGAATTCTGCAAAAGGGTGAACGGCTTACCAAGGTGCGGCTCCTTGGTATCCTTTTCAGCCCCGGTTTTACTACCCTTGAAGAGACGGACATAACATCAGGGCGGGGTGTGGGACTGGATGTGGTGAGGGAGACTATTGCGGAAATGAACGGGAGAATAACCGTTGCTACATCCGAAGGGAAAGGAACGATTTTCAGGATAAGACTCCCCCTCACCCTTATCATTGTCAACACTGTAAGATTCACTGCAGGCGGTATCGAGTTTGTCGTTCCATCAAGCCTTATTCAGGAGCTGATTGAGGTTGACGTGCTGGAGTACGATACGGAAGCTGAAACCGTACCCTTGAGGGAAACCCGTGTTGAGGCAAAGGACCTCTGTAAACTGCTGAGACTCAATCCGGAAGGCAGGGGTTCAAAGACACATGCAATTGTATTCAATCTAATGCCCGGCAACCAGGTAGCCCTCCTGGTAGATGAGATAACAGGGCAGGAGGAGACGGTCATCAAGCCGCTCGGCAAATTTCTTGAAGGCATGAAATATTACTCAGGGGTGAGCATCTCGGCAGGTGGAAGACTGATGCCTGTCCTTAATCCGGTGGCATTGCTCGAACAACCTGTTGAGACGGAATTCCTGCAGCCTGAGATAGGGGAGCCGGAACGGAAACAGAATATTCTGATAGTGGATGACTCCCTGAGTATCCGCAAATTTGTAAGCATCATCCTCCAGCAAAAGGGATACATGGTATACACCGCATCCAATGGTATGGAAGCACTTGCAGTAATTGATGAACATCCTGTCGACCTCATCATCACAGATCTTGAGATGCCGGTCATGCACGGTTATGAACTTTTAAGAGAGCTCCGGAGGAAAGGACTTTCTGAAACCATCCCTGTCGTGATATTGACATCAAGAGGGAGTGAGAAACATAAAGAGAAAGCTGCCTCACTCGGGGCAAAAGAGTATCTGGTAAAACCCTTTGAAGAGGCGTTGCTATTAGAAACAGTGAGAGGGCAGCTGAAAACCCCTCAATTCAGATAAACCCGGACCCGGGACGAACCTAAACCGTCTCTCCCTCCTCTGATATCCTGAATTTTTCAACAGATGAGAGCAGTTCTTTTGAAGAGCCGGAAAGCTTCCCTGAGATCTCTGTTGAGTCCTGAACCAGCGTTAACAGCTCAAGAGAGATGCCGTTGACGGATTCCATTGAAAGGACAACATCGCCTGCCATCTCCCTCTGAATCTGGGATAACTGGAATATCTCCGAGACGATACCCTTTGTTTTGTCAACAGAACCTTCTATATCCGTAAAGGCGATACCTGTCTCAGACGCAAGGACAGACTGCTTCCCGACTATTTCAGTCTCGTCTTCCAGTGACGTGGTTATTTCACTTGCCTCTGTCTGTATCGCACGTATGATATTGGTTATCTGCTTGGTTGCCTCTGCCGACTTGTCGGCAAGCCTGCGTATCTCTTCAGCGATAACCACAAAACCCTTACCCGCGTCGCCGGCCCTTGCTGCCTCAATAGAGGCATTCATTGCCAAAAGGTTTGTCCTTGATGCAACCTCTGCAATAAGGCCTGAAATGGTTCCGATCTCTATAATTCTCTCAGACAGCATCTTCATCTTTTTATTGATGGTTTGAACCGTTGCCCTGACAACTTTCATACCTTCGATACTCTGATTGACCAGTTCTCCACCCTTTGACGCTGCTTCTGAGGCCTCAGCAGAAATCCTTGTTGCCTCTCCGGTCTCATCAGAGATTTTTATTGTGGCATCAACCGTCTCATTGACTGCTTCAGTGGCTCCTTTTAGCTGACCCATCTGGTTTTCAGCCCCGTCCGCCATCTTCTTCAGCATATCAAGGAGTCTGAAGCTCTCTTCACCAACACTGCGGGCAGTGTTTCTGACATCCCTGAAGAGGAATGAAAGCTCATCCACCATCAGATTAAAGGCATCGGCAATCGAGCCGAATACATCCGCAGTAACAGGTGCACGCACAGTAAGGTCGCCCTCTGCAGCAGTACTGACAACTTCAAGGAATTTGATGACATTTTCCTGAACCTTTTTTCTTTCTTCATCTGTCTGTATATATTCACTCAACTTATCAAGGGTCTCATTGAAGACAACTGCTATCTTGCCAAACTCATCTGATGATCTGACAGGTAGTCTGACATCGGACTCTCCACGGCCAACGGCCTCAATACCTGCCATCAGGGACTTTAAGGGTTCCACCATCCTTGACGATATAGCCAGCGAGACCGCAGTTCCGATAAACAGAGTTATTATATAAAATAAGGCTATCACCATTGAGCGTTCCTTAAGAACATCCAGAAAACTCACTTTATAAAACCCGGCGCTCATGCTCCCGTATATATCTATTCCGTATGATGCCAGGGGATAGTTGATATTTATTATTTTCCCGAAGGGCTTGACATCGAGTTCCTGCACAGTCTCTTTTGGATTCAGACCGATCTTTTTCAACTCAGCGGGGATTTTTCCTTTAAAAGAGTTCTCAAATACTTTTCCATCGCGGTCTCTGAATATATAGTATGCAAGGTTGGGGGAGGATTTCTTTAGTCGGAGAGCAAATGTCTTCACAGCGCTTATGTCTTTCGTTGACAGCAGATCACTTACTGCGGCAGCCTGATCGGCAACAAAGAGTTTCTGTTTTTCAATTGTCGTCTTTATGCGGCCTTTCCATGTATCGTACAATTGGTATGTAAAAATTGCAGTGACCATTAATAATATAACGGCCAGGAACGTAATGGTAAGCTTCACCCTGATACTTGTACCCTTTTTAATAGCCATAAACCCTCCTTGGAAGGAATTTTTTATTTATCTGCATAGATCCGGAAATCCTTGCACCATTCATTGAGACAGGTATCAATCACCCTTCTTATAGATACTCCCCTCTATCCTGTTATAATTTATGGTGAACTCCCTGTTCGGTGAGGGTTGAGACGGTAAAAGCTCTGCAAAGCAGGGCAATCTCTGTTGGAACGGACCATACCCCATGCCTGTAAGGGCATAATGTACATTATAGTGAAACTCATTGAAATATACAAGCATTTCTCCTCAATCGAATTTCTGTAACATCGCTCCGGCACAACTACTTCATAGTTTTTATGCTATTATATGTTATTATAGGTATTATGCAGGGTTATCGAATACTCATAGTAGAAGATGAAAGAAAGATAGCTGATATCGTCAAGGCATATCTTGAAAACGAGAGGTTCAAGGTAGCCACTGCCGAAACAGGACAGAATGCTTTAGAGTTGCTGAAAAATGGGGTTGACCTTATAATACTCGATCTGATGCTCCCGGATATGCATGGTGAGGACATATGTCAGGCAATTCGGGAAAACTCCCAAATACCGATCATTATGCTCACTGCAAAGAGCGAAGAGGAAGAGCGGATAAAAGGGCTCGGCATCGGAGCTGATGACTATGTGGTAAAACCCTTCAGTCCGCGGGAACTCGTTGCAAGGGTCAAGGCACTCCTGCGAAGGACCAAAGGGTTAAAAAAGAAGGTGAGCTTTAATAATGGTAACCTTATAATCGATGCTTCGCGCTATGAGGTCATAAAAAACGGCTCCGTGGTAGTCTTTACTCCAACAGAGTTCAAGCTCCTCATCAACCTTACCGAACGGCCCGGACAGGTCTTCACAAGAGTTCAACTCGTAAACGCAATTCTCGGTTACGATTTTGAAGGTTATGACAGGACGGTCGATGCACACATTAAGAACATCCGTCACAAGATCGAAGACGATCCAAGAACCCCTCTTTACATAAAAACAGTTTACGGAGTAGGTTACAGGTTTATCGGCTTACCTGATGAGGACTAAGTTATTCCTGTCATTTATACTTATAATATTTCTTGCCCTCCTCTCCAATGTTGTCTTTGAACGGCTTACCCTGAAAGATTTCGATGAGTTTGTAAGGGGAACAAGAGAAGACCAGATATACTGGGTCATGGCCTCAATTGAAGGAAGTTATGTAAATAATAAGTGGGATATGGAACATCTCGACATGGCGCTTCACTGGGGGTTAATGCTCGGTCTCGAAACCTATGTCGAGGATACCTCCGGAAAGAAAATCCTCTCCTCAACAGAGGTCCTCCTGTCTCTGAATCCAAACATGTTTAAGCGGATGCTTTCCATCCTGAAGTTGCCTATCGGTGAGGGTGAATATGCCTGGTATCCCCTCTATGTCAAGGGCAAAGAGATCGGAAAACTATATACCAGACCACTCAAACGACTCGGGGCTATTGCCCTCAAGGAAGATATCTTCAGACACAGGGGAAGAGAGTTTCTCATCAGCTCGTTCCTGATAGCAGGTAGTGGAGCAATTTTTCTTTCCATACTCTTTACCATCTACCTCTCCACACCGGTAAGACGATTGAACGCTGCAGCAGAAAATATAGCAAAAGGAGACCTCTCGGTAAAGATACCCCCATTACACCGACCCTTCGGAAGTCTTTACAGCTCCCTGAAATGCCATGACGAGATGGACAGGCTTACAGATACATTTAATTATATGGCAGAGGCCCTGAGGAGGGAGGATGCCCTAAGGAAACACCTTACTTCCAACGTAGCCCATGAATTGAGAACACCGTTGGCCATTATCAGGGTAAACCTTGAGGCTATTGAAGACGGAATAATAACAGATACGCCTACCGTAATAAATAATATAACCTCTGAAATCCAGAGACTCATCTCCCTCGTGGAAGGGATAGAGGATATAACAAGGGCTGAGGCAAGTTTCTTCAGGAAAGGCCCCCTGTCAGAGATTGACCTCAAGGAGTTTATCGAGACAATTACGAGTGGAATGACCAAGATGATAAAAGAAAAGGGGCTTTTTATCAAGACAGAGGGACCTTCTGTTACGGTGAAGACCTATCCTGAAAAACTGCACATCATACTGAAAAACCTTCTCACAAACGCCTATAAATTCACACATAGCGGAGGGATTACCGTAAGCTGGGACAAGCATAAAAAAGATGGGGGTACTGCAGGATTTTATATCACGGTTGAAGATTCAGGAAAAGGTATCACACCCGCAGATATTTCAAAAATATTTGAACGGTTTTACAAGGGAAAAGACTCAGGTGGCAGGGGGCTCGGACTTGCCATTGTGACAGAGCTGACAGAGGTGATAGGGGGAAGGATTGAGGTAGAAAGCACACAGGATATCGGTTCACGGTTTACCGTCACGTTCTGAAGATATACGGCAGACTATTTTCATACTTTCTTCATCTTTTTGTATTACTCTTGAAAGTAGGAGTAAAGGGTTTACCTTAGCTGCAGCAAACAGAGGTCACAGATAAAAGATGTTCATCTTGTTACGCAAAATGAAATACTCAGCAGTATCGGCGATGATTCTGTTTATGCTGACAGTGCCTTTAACTTTTGCACAACAATATGCACAACAAAAAGAACAGACTGTAACACCCTATGGCGATTTCTGTTCCCTGTGCGGCACTTACGGTATCTGTACAATACAGACGAGTCCGGAAAAGGCAGAGCGGGCAATAAGAGACTATTACAATAAGAAAGGGCTTGGTGTGGAGATAGAAGAGATAAGCGGAAGGTTTATAAAGGCAAAAGTAAAGGACAAGGGGAAAGTTGTCGACACCATTCTCTTTGACAGCAGCACAGGCAGGTTCAGGTCAATATATTAAATCCTCTTCCACCTGCGGTGAATCCAGAGCCATTCAGCAGGATTTTCCATTACGTATCTCTCAACAAAAGATGTGAACCTCTTCGTATCCTCGAGAACCGCCCTTTCAAGGTCTTCTGCGTCGGAAAGTTCTACCTCGGGATGTATCTTCACCAGGTGATGCCCGTTATCCCTCCTCTTTATAAAGACCGGCACAACCGGAGCCCCGGTCTTTCTTGCAATGAGGCCCGGTGACTTAATTGCCCATGCAGGCCTGCCGAGGAACTCAACTACAACACCCTCGGAGGGCAGGACACTCTGATCAATGAGTATCCCCACTGTGCCACCATTCCTGATCTGGGATATTATGGCCCTGAGCGCGCCTTTTTTGTATATCACCGAGTTGCCGTATCTCTTTCTGACCCCTTCAATGAGACTATTTAAATATGGATTGTTTATGGGTCTTGCTACAGCTCCGACAGGAGAGACCTTACAGGAAACGGCAAGTGCAAGGAGTTCCCAGTTACCACAGTGCCCTGTAATCAGAAGGATACCCTTTCCCTTCTCCCTCGCTCTATGATAATTATCAATTCCCTCCACCTCTATTCTATCCAGTATCTTGTTGCCGAACCCATGGTAAACCTTCACTATTTCAGCAGCGTACATCCCGAGGTTTCTGAAATGCTCTTTTGTTAACTCAGCCGCAGGAACGCTGTTGTCAATGAATCCCGCCCGGATGGCATGGCTGATGTTATCAACAGCTATTCTTCTCCTGCTCCCCCATATAAAATACCCCATAAGCCCTATCAGGGAACCCACCCTGAGCGCCAACCGTAAAGGCATAACACCTATGGGAAGAGTTACGGCATACAGAAGGCCCATCTGCAAGAGCCACAGGACATTCCTCATTCTCCGTCCTTAGATCTCAGTGCACGGTCCCGGCCAATCGTACCTTCAAACGGGGGAAGTTCATCCGTTGTTTTAAAGGTGAAGAGTCTAGTGTCACATTGCCTGTACAGGTCATCCACTGTCAGAGACTTCACCAGCTTCCCCTCCTTTTGTTGTAGATCGTTCTATGCCCTGGGATGATATTTTTCATATACCTTTTTAAGCCTGTCGGATGTAACCTTTGTATAAATCTGCGTTGTAGAAATATCCGAATGTCCGAGCATCTTCTGTATAGAGCGCAGATCAGCCCCACCTTCAAGGAGATGGGTTGCAAAAGAGTGACGGATAACATGGGGAGAAACCTTTATCCCTACCCGTCTTCCGTATTCCTTTATTGTCTGCCAGAACCTCTGGCGGGTAAGCGCCGTCCCCCTCAGAGATATAAATAAATAGGGAGACTCCTTACCCTTGAGCAGACTCGACCTTAACTGCTTCATATACTTACGGACATTTCCAATCGTCCGCTCACTTACAGGCACTACCCTTTCCCTGGAACCCTTGCCGATCACCCTCACAAACCCGGCATCGAGGTTTACATCCTCTACCCTGAGATTAACAAGCTCACTTACACGGAGACCTGAAGCATACATGAGCTCGAGCATGGCAAGGTCTCTGAGAGCGAGGTCTCCGCCTTCTATTGCCTCAATAAGCCTGAGCACATCAGCAACAGAAATCGCCTTTGGAAGCCTCTCCCACCTCGCAGGGGTCTGCAGATTTTCCGAAGGGTCCTCTCTTCTCAATTTTTCAAGGATAAGATACCTGCAGAAGCTTCTTATTGCAGAGAGCATCCTTGCAATTGAGGCAGAGGTGTAATTCTCATTCCTTAAAAGACCGATGAAGTTGATGATTTCACCCTTCTCAAAAGAGATAAATCCCTTTGTCTCGTTCTGCAAAAAAGCGCTGAACTTTCTCAAATCACGCTCATATGAGATGACGGTATTTGCAGCCCTGCCCCTCTCCACAGACAGATACGTCAGAAACCCTTCAAGAAGAGCCGTTTCCATTCAGAAACTCCTCAATACCGGTAGATGCCCTGAGCAGTTTATAAATCCTCTCAGCCAGGGGTAAAAGGTTCACGGTATCCTCCCTGTTATACTGAAGAAGAAGCTCAAGGGCACGGGAATCACCTCTCAGGCACCGCCGCCATAAAAGGACCGCATCATAGCCGTTCATTCCCTTCACATCTTCCGCCCTTGAAAGCCCGGAGGAAACCTCCAGTTTTTTCAGACCACCCTTAAGCCCAACACGCCTTGCACCATAACATATATCAAAGTGCGGCATCCTGAGCCTGAATCCCGGAAAGCATTTCTCCAGAAAAGGTATATCAAATGTGGAGCCAAAAAATGTAACAAGGAGTTTATATCCCGAAAGCTCATTCTGTAATCTTTCAGGCGTCAGGTTCTCTCCCTTTATCAAATACCTCCACTCACGGCAATCGTAGAGACCGACTACCGTCACATTCCCTCCCCTGTCAGGAGGCAGGCCGTTTGTCTCTATGTCAAGACAGACTATATCAGACCTGAAGGTGTCAAAGAGTCTCCAGTGTTCCCGCGGTCTCAGAAAAGACTTGAACGGTTCGGGATTGCTCCGGTTGAGCTCTTCGGAGAAGTAGAGGATTGTCTCTTTCATGACAGTACTCTTCAGTCCTGAGATAAATGGGACCGGGTCTTCCCTGATAAAGTCATCCCACGTCAGAATCCCTTGGCTCCAGAGTTTCTTCTCCAACCTCTCACCCACACCGTCAAGAACTGAAAACGTATGTCTAATCATTACATATAGTAACCTAATCCTGGTGCAAATGTTAACTGTAAAATCCAGCAAATAAAGATAACACAGCAATTCACCGGGGCGATTTTCGCATCCGCTGGATCGGTTGGTCGTTAGACTGACTGAGTGCCAGGCTGATAACTTAATACAGTGGGCTATGTTTTTTAGCAACTCGAAAACAATCGACCGTCGGATCCTGAAAAACTTTTCTGGAATTCAGCCATGCCATGCAGGGTAAAATACAACTCCGGGACAGCGATAAGAAAACATCAGTTCGTTTTCAACAAGCATTTATCACTGGTTTCGGGTATAATTTTCTATGGATAACCGGGGCTTTACACTTATTGAGCTTATAGTGGCCCTGTTTATAACAGGAATAGCCTCTGCCATTGTCGGGGTTGTCCTTTACAGGGGTATGGACGAGACCCGCTTAAAGACTACGGCAAAGGAGGTTTCAGCCTCTCTCCGGTATGCAAGGGCTCAGGCAGTGGCAGAGAAGAAGGTATATGTCTTTGTCATGGATAAGAGTGGTTACGGTCTATATACAGAGATGGCAGGAGATGGTTCAGAGTCAGGGGGAGAAAGAGAGAAGCCTGTCTTTTATAAACCACTTTCCAATGGTATAATTGTTGAGTATGAGGGTGAAGACCGGGTCAGAATAGACTTTTTTCCTATGGGGGACTCAACGGGTGGGGAAATAAGACTCAAGACCCGTGAGGGCTCTATGTTAATAGTAACAGTGGAGCGTATTACGGGGAGGGTGAGGATTGAGAGACAGGGGGTTTACTCTCCTTGAAGTCATAGTTGCCATAGCCATACTGGGCATGGGGATTGTTATGGTCATGCAGCTGTTTTCAGCCGGGCTCCGTTCCGGCAGGCTTTCCAGGGAGTATTCGATTGCTGTTCTTCATGCAAGGGAGAAGATGGAGGAGATGCTGATCGAGCCGGTGCAGGGCACCGGAGAGTTTGATGACAGTGATCAATGGCAGACAGAGGTATCGGACTATAACGTCTTGGATAGCGAAGATCTGAAACTATTAAAGATTACTGTGCGGGTCTCATGGCCTGAGGCAGGAAAGGATAGGGCGGTAGAGCTTGTAACCCTGAAGGCAGAGTCAGAGGAGTTCAGGTGAGGGAGAAGGGTTTTACTCTTTTGGAAATTCTCATTGCAATAACAATCCTGAGCCTGATTGCAGTGATAATCGGCGGCAGTGTCAGGCTTGGCATCAGGGCATGGGAGAAAGGCGAGGCCGGTATTGACGGTTCCCAGAGGCTGAGGGTCCTTTCGGAAAGGCTCAGTCAGCAGATAAAATCTGCCTATCCCTACGAGATAGAGACAGAGGACGGAAAGGTGGTCGCCTTCGGGGGCGGCCCTGACTCCCTCTGGTTTGTGACCTCATTGACAACCCATGCTGCGGAAAGCCCTCTGAAATGGGTCTCTTATTCTGTGAAAGACGGAGCCCTTGTAGTAAAAGAGGGGAGACTTCCCGACAAAAAGCTCCTGAAAATGGTTTCAGAGAAGGGAGTTGTTCTTGCGCCGGAGGTGTCTGAGCTTAGCCTTGAATACCTCTCCCGGGAAGGCCGGTGGGAGGAATCATGGGATTTGAAAGAGAGCCTTCCACAGGCGGTCAGGATCAGTATGAGCGGGATCCCCTCCTTTGTTGTATCTATCCCGGCAGGGAGAACAGAGACTTGATTAACCGCGGGCTCCGTGGTCAGGCAGGTGTTGCGCTGATGCTTGTTTTGTGGGTCATGGTTCTGCTGACGGCGATTTCGGCTGAATTCGTCCTGTCCATGAGGACAGAGGTGAATATTACGAGGAATTTTAAAGAAGAGACAAGGGCGTATTATGCAGCCCTTGCAGGGATTGAAGAGGCGAAGGCAGAGATATTATCTGCCTCAGGGCTGGTGTATATTGATGAGGATGGTCTTCTGGTACTCGGAGAGGAAGTGCCCGTAAGGGAAGGCACTTTTGGTAATGTTCGTTATTCATATACAATTATAGATGAAGAGAGGAAAATAAACCTCAATTCGGCAACTCCGCAACAGTTAAGGAATATACTCAGTGAGTCAGGCGTTGAGGATGCAGAGTTGGATACAATAGTGGACTCTATTCTCGACTGGAGGGATGCCGACGACCTTCACAGGTTGAATGGTGCAGAGGAGGAGTATTACCGGTCTTTGCCCAAACCGTATAGCTGCAAAGACGGCCCCTTTGACACGGTTGACGAGTTGCTTATGGTAAAAGGCATGACAGCAGAGATATTCTTTGGTGCGGAAGACGGGTTGAAATATAAAGGCGTTGCCGGGTATCTTACTGCAAAAAGTTCCGGGATGATTAATATAAACACTGCCGGGATGCCTGTGCTTGAGGCAGGATTTGGCCCTGCAGTGGCAGAAAACATACTGATGCAGAGGAGTGCGGGGCCATTGCTTGTTCCGGAGGCAGGGGGCATGGTCGACTCCTCATACTTTACTGTCATCTCAACGGGCCGTAGTGGTAAAATCAACAGGACCATTAAGGCGATAGTCCGGAAAAGGGATGGAAATGCAGTAGAGACCCTTTACTGGAATGATAACCGGCAGGGTGAAAACAGACAAAAAGACATTTGGACGCAGATTAACGCGGAAACTGCGGATTTGTAACAGCAAGAAACTTTTTAATTCTTTTAAATCGTGAGTAATCTTGAAGTAATCGTGAGGCAAAAGAGAAAGTTTTTAAGCTTCACGATACCTTCTCGATAACATCAAGATAAGGATTTATAAAGGAGTGATATGTGGCGGTCTGAAAGTATCCTGTTCAACAGAAAGGCCATAGGTATCGAGTTCAGAGACGACTCTGTAGTAGCCGTATGTATTAAAAAAGGGGTGGCTGGTATTGAGATGGTCTCGTCTGTGACGTTTGCATATACCGGTATGGATACAGACGGGGAGGCGGTCTCCGGGCTGAAGAGGTTTATCACCCGTTACAGGATAGATGAAAAGAGTGTGTCCGTGAGTATTCCCAAAAGCTGGGGGCTTGTCAGATTCCTGGATGTGCCGGCCCCGGGAGATGATGCCCTTGAGAGACTGATACAATATGAGATCGGGAGACACATACCATTTCAGATTGAGGATGTGTATTATGCTTTTCAGGTTGCCGGCAGGAAAGGGAACAAATACAGGGTTGTGCTCGTGGTTGTGCATAAGGAAAAGCTTGAGCTCATAAGGAAGTTTTTGGAGAAGATACCTCTTCAGCCTGATATAATCAATATCTCTCCATTCTGCATCCTTAATGCGATTGAGTTAAGCGGATATAAAACAAATATATTTACAGAACTGTCGGGTTTTGCAGTCCGGCCGGATGTTTTCGGCAACAAGGATACCGTGTGTGTATCCCTCTTTATGGGAGAGCATGAACGGGAGCTGGCTGTTATAAAAGGGGGCTCCCTCATCTATTTCGAAAATCTTGTTATTGACAGTGATGCTCCTGCCGAGAACCTCTGTAGTGATTTTTTCAATAAAATCGACATAATACTTTCCCGGCTTTCATTGAACAAGGCTGACAGAGTACTCCTCTCAGGTCATGGCGCATCCGGGTTGTCCACGTATGCGGCAAGGCGGCCCGGCCTGGAGGTAAGAGTTATTGACAGTCTCCCCGGGGCTTCTGTTGATACAGGCAACACTGATATGTATGGGCTCTTTCCTTCTGTTGGCGCTGCCCTGGCTGGTCTTGGATTAGGCAGTATTAAGGTCAATATCCTGCCGGATAAGCGTAAAAATAATAAAAAGACGGGTGCTTTAATCACAAAGATTTCACTTGCTCTTATCCTCTTTCTATTTGCCGGCTTGATGATATCAGGGATAATCAGGGAGAAGAGGACTCTTGAAGCGATTGAGGAAGATGTCAGGAGGAACGGACCTGAACTGTCAGCAGTGGAGAAACTTCGGTCGGAACTTGCCTTGATGGAGAAAAGGAGGGATTTTTTGTTGAATGTGAGAGATAACAATATCAGTAAACTTGAAATACTCGCTGAACTGACTGATATAATACCCATGGATGCCTGGCTTAAGAGCCTTGTTTTTAAAGAGCTGCCCGGGAAGGATGATGCCCGGGGTGAGCTCGTAATAGCCGGTTTTTCCGGGGCTTCTTCAAGGCTTATTTCATTGCTTGAGAATTCTGATTTTTTTGAAAATGTAGAGTTTGTCGGGCCTGTTACAAAAGGTACTCAGGGTGAGGGGTTTAAAATCAGGGCAAGGATCGTTAACCCTGATTCCTTCCCTCGGAATATGGAGCAATGAAAGTGCGCTTTAAGGTCAGACTGAAAGACCGGGAACGTGTGGCGTTATTGGCAGGGGGGATATTGGCGATAGCCATAATATCCTATTATCTCTTCCTGTGGTATGGTGACTTCAGGGAATACACAAGCGGGCGGATAGAGGCCAAAAGCATATACCTGAAGAAGCAGTCGGGTATAGTTGCAGAAAAAGCGTTCATAAAAAGGAGGCTTGTCAATGTAAAGGATGATCTGAAAGTCCTTGAGACAGGGCTGCTTCCCGGGGAGAAGGCCCCCCTGTCGGCAGCAGAACTGCAGCGGTTGCTGAAGGAGATGGCTGAGTCTTTAAATATAGAGATAAGGTCGGAGAAGGCAGTGAGCCCTGTTGATATGGGAGAGTATCTCGGTGTTCCTGTTGAGATAGGGTTTAATGCAACCACTGCAAAACTGAAGAACATGCTTTTTAAAATACAAGAGTCACCCCTTTTACTTACAGTATCCGGGCTAAAGATCAGGGTCGGGAATGTGAGAAATCCAGGGGGATTAAATATATCCCTGACAGTGAGGGGACTCGTTAAAAAAGAGGCCGGGGAGTGATGAGACGTGTTGCGTAGTTATTTCCTGTTAAATATAGTCCTGATAATACTTGCCGGCTTTTTGGCTTATAAGCTTTACGATTCCCTCTCATCCCCCCTGAATCTCTCAACTGAACCTGTCCTGAAACAGGCTTTGCCAGGTGAACCTGCCAGAGATGAGACGGTAAGTCCGTTGGTAAGAAAAGGTGCAACGGACTTTCAGATAATTGTCCAAAAGGACCTTTTCAGACCGGACCGGACTGAGTTAAAGGTTGAAGAGAAGGCCCCAGGGACAGACCCGCCTCCGGCTCCGGCCGTTCCACCCCCGAAGCTTGTAGGTATTGTAATCACCGAGAGTAATTCGCGGGCCTATTTTGAGGACCCGAAGACCGGGGTTGCCAGGGCATACCGTATAAATGATTCAATCTCAGGGTTTACTCTTTCCGGGATAGAGGCAAAAAGGGTGGTGCTTCTCAGGGGAGGGGAGAAGGTAGAAGTGAAACTCGGCGGGACAAAGACCTCAAAACCTTCTCGCCGTAGCTCTGTTTCAGGGGCAGTGCCCGGCCGGAGGAGACCGGCAGGACCGTTACCTCCGCTTTATATCCCTCCTAAGCGGATGACGGCGCCTTAAGGGGGGAGAAGAAGGAGAAAAGTGTTAAAAGGAGTCATGAACAGTCTTGTTAAAAAAAGGAGCGGCCATATGCCTTTAAGGATCATTACATTCATTATTGCAGTCTTCCTGATAACTTCATGTACCGCAGAACAGACAATAAAGAAAGAACCCCCGGCAGTAGCAATCCCTTCTCAGCCCGTGACTCCGGCTCCTGAGGTTAAGCCCCCTGAGCCTCCACAGCCGCAGAAAGCGGTAGTGGGACGGGAAGAGACAGGGGTGAAGAAGATAAAGAGACAGGAGCCTGTAATTGTTGAAGAGGGGGCAGACGGGAAATATGTTGTGCTGAACTTTGACGGTGCCGATATCGAGACCGTGATATCCACAATGGGGGAGATGCTGAATCTGAACTATGTGCTTGCTCCCGGAGTCAAGGGCAAGGTAACGATTCAATCCTATAAGAAATTCCCCATGCGGGACCTTCTTCAGATATTCCAGACTATACTCGAGGTTAACGGACTTACGGCTGTCAGGGACGGTGAAATCTACAGGATTGTACCCGTAGACAGCGCGAAGCAACAGCCTCTGCAGGTGCAGTCAGGCAGGGATGTGGAGTTACTACAGATGGACTCCGGTTTCATAACACAGCTCATCCCTCTTGAGTATGTCAAGGCGAGTGATATTGTGAATATAACGAGAAACCTGATGCCCCGGGGAGCAGACCTCGTGGTTTATGAGCCGTCGAATATGCTGATAGTTACGGCACCGCCGTATGCACTCCTGAAATTCATGAAGATAGTGGAGGCCCTGGACATACCATCCATAGAGCGTGAATCCGTCAGAACCTTTGTCTATTATGTGGAGAACGGTGAGGCAAAGAAACTTGCAGATATTTTGAAGACACTTTATGCAGGGAAGAAGGCTGCAAGGAGGAGGACCCCGGCTGTGCCTCCGGTCACCATGCTGTTAAGGCGGAAGCAGTCCCTGAAGAGGAAGACCAAGGTGACGGCAACCACTGTCAAATCCATACCCGGAGAGGTTGAGGGCGATATAGTTATCACTCCATATGAGGATATAAACGCCCTTATAATAAAGTCTACTCCAAAGAGCTACCTTACGATGCTGGAAGTTTTGAGAAAACTGGATATTCCGGCAAAACAGGTATTGATAGAAGTGCTTATAGCAGAGGTCTCGCTTACAGACAGGACACAGTTCGGTATTGAGTGGATGCTTAAGAGCCTATCGAACAAGCACGATACGGTGATGTCAGGCTTTACCTCTGAATCACAACCCGGTTCGGTCAGCCCGAACATTGATTCCGGTACCGGCAAGGTAACGAATATTATCACCTCTCCCTCTGTGGGAACCGCCTTTGCCGCAATCATAAGGCCTGAGAGATACGGTGTCCTGCTCAATGCCTTTGCAAGCCTGGGGAAACTGAACGTACTTGCAAGCCCGCACATACTCGCAATGGATAATAAGGAGGCAAGAATAGAGATAGGGGAAGAGATACCGATTGCAACAGGATTTCAACAACAGCCTGCAACCTCTACCACGACAGGTACGACTTCCTTTGTGGCGGCAGGCCAGATACAGTACAGGACAACCGGTATTATTCTTACGGTCACCCCGAACATCTCGGAAAAAAAGATGGTGAAGCTCAAGATCAATCAGGAGATAAGTAACCGGGGCGTGGATGTTTCACTTGCCGGGATAACATCCCCCAGCTTTACTACGCGCAAGGCAGAGACCGTCGGGGTTGTCAAGAGCGGACGGACCCTGATAATCGGCGGATTGATATCCGAGCAGAGCAGTAACTCAAGGGAGGGCATACCCCTGCTGAGCCGTATCCCGCTAATCGGGTACCTCTTTGGAGTCAGAACAAAGGAAACGAAGAAGACGGAGCTCCTGGTGATGGTTACTCCCTATGTTGTCAGTTCCATGGAAGAGGTGGATGCCATTACACGGAAATTCCGGAACAGGGTAAAGACGATCAGGAAGCGGCTTGAGGAGATTCAGAGAGACAAGGCGGCGGATGAGAATCCGGACTGAATAACGGGGGGGCAGGTGAACAAGCAAAGACTTCTTGGTGAGATACTGCTTGGCCGGGGGCTTGTAAGCGAGAGCCAGATCGAGATAGCACTTAAAGAGCAACAAAACACCTCCCGCCGTATCGGAGAGACCCTTGTCGGCCTTGGCTTTGTATCCGCAGAGGATATGCTCAGTGCCCTCGGTTCACAGCTTGGGCTGAAGTATCTGCGGTTTCCGGAGTTTCCGCGGGGGATATCCGGTGATTCACATCCAACGGTAAAGTTCATGAAGCAGTACAGGGTGGTTCCTTTAGGCAGGGACAACGGTATTTTGAAGGTTGCAATGGCCGATCCCCTCGACTCGTACGCCCGGGAGTCGCTCCGCCTCTTTTTTGGAGGAGATATCGAGGTCTTTCTCAGCAGTGACAAGGACATTGCAGAGGCCGTTGAACAATATTTCGGCAGCAGTACCCAGATGACGTCCATAATGGAAGGCATGAGAGATGAGGGAATAGGGGCCATGGATGCCGGGGGGGACGAGGATGTCCATCACCTGAGGGATATGGCCCTTGAGGCCCCGGTTGTAAAGCTTGTAAACATGATTATTACAAGGGCGATTGAAGACCGGGCAAGCGATATACACATAGAGGCCTTTGAGAACAAGGTCAGGGTCAGGTACAGGGTTGACGGAGTCCTTGTAGATGCCGAGTCCCTTCCAAAGAGGCTTCAGCCTGCGGTTATCTCGAGAATCAAGATAATGTCAAAACTGAATATTGCAGAGCGGAGACTGCCCCAGGACGGGAGGATAAAGCTCAGGGTCTCGGGCAGGGAGACCGACCTCAGGGTTTCAACGCTGCCGACCCTTTATGGTGAGAGTGTTGTGATGAGGATACTGGACAGGGGAAGCACCCTGATCAGCCTTGAAGATATCGGCTTTAATGAAAATACCATTGAGCAATATAAGAGGCTGATTGCAATACCTTATGGAATGATCCTGGTCACAGGACCTACGGGCAGCGGCAAGACCACCACCCTCTATGCCTCCCTCAGCCGCATAAACTCTTCAGACCGCAAGATTATCACGATAGAAGACCCTGTGGAATACGAGATTGAGGGCATTAACCAGTTACAGGTAAAACCAAAGATCGGGCTTACCTTTGCCAACGGCCTGAGGCACATTGTCCGTCAGGACCCGGATGTCATAATGGTAGGGGAGATCAGGGACAAGGAGACCGCCGAGATCGCCATCCATTCAGCCCTTACAGGACATCTCGTCTTCAGTACCCTGCATACAAATGATGCGCCCGGCGCTGTGACGAGGCTTCTGGATATGGGGGTTGAGAGCTTTCTGGTATCCTCGGCCCTTTCAGGTGTGTTGGCCCAGCGGCTGGTGAGGGTAATCTGCCCGAATTGTAAACACCCTGTTTCTCCGGAACCGGAGCTGCTGCAGAAGATGGGTGCAGGTAATGTCGACTTTACCGTATTTCACGGGGAGGGCTGTGAGGAGTGCAGACATACAGGTTATATGGGAAGGACAGGGATATTTGAGTTAATGATGGCTGATGACAAGATAAGCCGGATGATCCTTGACAAGACAAGCGCAGACTCTATCAGGCAGTCGGCAATGGCCCGCGGTATGATGCCCTTAAGGGCATGCGGCTGGCAGAAGGTGAGGGCAGGGGTTACCACTATAGAGGAGGTTTTAAGGGTAACCCAGGGGGAGATCGGTGAAGACGTACAACTATGAGGCGATAACAAGGGATGGGACTGTTGTGACAGGCAGTATGGAGGCGGCAAGTGAACATCTTGTTGTCGACCGTCTTCACGAGATGGATTATTATCCTGTTAAGGTCGGCAGTGCTGCTGAGGACGGGGGAGTTGGGACGTTCTTTCATTCAATCCTCAAAGGCAGGGTGGGTGAGAAGGACATAATGAGTCTTTCCTATCAACTGAGTGTGCTCCTTGATGCAGGGTTTCCCCTTGACAGGAGCCTCTCTATTCTCTCCGAGCTGACAGAGAAGGAAAAACTCCGAAATATTATTGATGAACTCTCTGCAGGTATCCGCGGCGGCAAGTCTCTCTCAGACGCGCTTTCGAGGTTCCCTGAAGTCTTTTCGCCGTTATACATTAATATGGTAAGGGCAGGAGAGGCAGGAGGGTTCCTTGAAGATACCCTCAAGAGGCTGGCCGCTTACCTTGAAGAATCACAGAAGCTGAAGGACGATGTGCGTTCAGCCCTTATCTATCCCTCCCTTCTGGGTATAGTGGGCGGGGTGGCTGTTGTCGTGCTCCTTGTCTTTGTCGTTCCCCGCTTCAGCAGTATATTCGCCGACATGGGACAGGCGCTTCCCCTGCCGACATTGGTACTGCTCTCTGTAAGTTCTGCGCTCAGGGACTACTGGTGGCTCTTTGCAGCCTTTATATCAGGGGGGTTTCTGTTGTTGCGTTATTACCTGAGGACCGAGGCCGGAAGACGTTACTGGGACAGACTGAGGTTCAGGCTCCCCGTCCTTGGCAGGCTCTACAGGGAACTCTCTGTCGCACGTTTTGCCAGGACCCTGGGGGCACTCCTTATGAGCGGGGTGCCGATACTCAATGCCTTGAATATAGTGGAAGGGACCCAGCAGAGTGGGAGCATGGCGGAGTTGACAGGCACGGTTAAGGAGGGTGTAAGAAAGGGCAGGACCATCGGGGGACTGCTGAGGGGCAATGCCGTATTTCCGCCTTTTGCCATCCATATGATAACAGTGGGTGAGGAGACCGGAAAGCTTGACGAGATGCTGGTCAGGATAGCGGACAGGTTTGACGCGGAAGTGAGGAGTACTATAAAAAAGCTGCTCTCACTCCTTGAACCCGCGCTTATACTCTCCATGGGCCTTGTGGTGGGCTTTATAGTTATATCCGTGCTCCTGGCGATATTCAGCCTTAATGATCTGCCGTTTTAGTGTTGAATTTTTATGAACTGAGAATTGCACTAAGAAATTAGCAAAATTCATGGTTAATAATAAAAACAGAGGAGGTTGACGGAAATGAGGGTTTTGAGGGATAAACAGGGGTTTACACTGATTGAGCTTATGGTGGTAATTATTATACTGGGCCTTCTGGCAGCCCTTGTTGCCCCAAAAATGTTCGGAAGGATAGGCGAGGCAAAACAGAAGACGGCAAAGGCACAGATAGAACTCTTCGGAACAGCCCTCGATTCCTTCCGCCTCGATACAGGCAGGTACCCCACTACCTCGGAAGGCCTTCAGGCTTTAAGGGCACAGCCATCAGGTCTTAAATACTGGAAGGGACCTTACCTGCCCAAGGAGGTTCCCCTTGACCCCTGGGGTAACCCCTACCAGTACCGCTCACCCGGAACCCACGGTGACTACGACCTCTATTCCCTTGGAGCAGACAATGCCGAGGGCGGCGAAGGAGAGGATAAGGATGTTGTGAGCTGGAAGTAAGCTTATAGTGCTATAAGAAATATTAATTTGACATCTCTGCGGTCTTTGCAGTTGTCATTGTTTATAACATAATTATCATTGCTTATAAGATAACCTGTAATTAAATCTTACCGAGGGGGCAAGGTTTTAGTTGAGAGTTTTATCTTTTATAGAGAAGTTCATCCTATCACTCTGTCTTATTCTTCTTATCTCTCTTCACTCTGTCTTATTCTTCTTATCTCTCTTATTCCCACTCCTTCTTCCGGTATGACACGGTTCATATACGATGACCTTGGCAGACTCGCCACAGTTTCTGATGACAATGGAGAGTCCGTCATCTACGGGTATGACAGTGTCGGCAATCTCCTGTCCATTACAGGAAACGCAGAGGTGCAGGCTCCGCAGGTCAAGTCCATTACCCCATCATCAGCTTCGCAGGGAGATATCCTGACGGTCACTATTACTGGTGATAACCTTGCCGGAGTGGAGATAGAGACAAACAACAGCGGTATCACGGTAGGCAGTGTTAATACATCAAGGAGATCAGTTTCCGCCACCTTTTCCATATCCTATCAGGCAGTGACCGGCATGAGTACCGTGACAGTGAAAACCCCTCTCGGTTATGCAACTGCCGGGTTTACTGTAGAGCCCACTCCTCCGGTGGTCACTGACCTGAGTCCCTCAAGCGGACCGGTTTCAAGGCTGGTCACGATGACCGGTAATGGGTTCAGTGCAGTCCCAACAGAAAACACCGTGAGTTTTAATGGCACTGTTTCACCGGTTATAACAGCCGGTATAACCTCGATACTTACAAGTGTTCCCGCTGGTGCTGCAACAGGTCCTGTTACAGTTACGGTCAATGGCCTTACATCAAAGGGTATTAACTTCACGGTTTTATCTTCCCGGCCTCCTCCGGTGATAGCTTCAATCACACCCAATGCAGGTTCTGTTGATGGTGGCACCCTTGTAACGGTTGCCGGCAGTGGTTTCACTTCAGACACAAAGGTCTTGATTGGGGGGAGGAATCCTTTAACCCTACAGATCGTTGATGCGTCAACTATCACGTTTAAGACGCCTCCGGGCCCTGAGGGTCCCGCGAACGTTCTTGTAACAAACGTAAATGGTGATGCATTCCTACCCGGCGGCTTCACCTATCTACCTGGACCGAATGAGTCCATCCTGCGGATTAATCCACCACTTGGCCGTATTGACACCCCGGTTAATACCGATATCTCGATTATCTTTACAGGATCCGTTGACAGGAGGACTGTTACAGAGTCATCATTTATGGTTCTTGACAATGAGACAGATACACCCGTTGCAGGAGATATTTCCTTTGATTTTGGAGACCGCTCAGTCTTTTTCAGACCATTATTACTATTGAATCAGAATACAACTTACAGAATATCCATAAGCCAGGAGATAAGGAGCAGCGACGGTATTCCCCTTGATGCACCTTTTACAGGATTTTTCACAACAGGGGCCGCAGCAGACACAATATCCCCGGCTGTCACAACAAGCCCTGCCGATGGCGAAACCGTCCCTTATAACTCATCCATAGTTTTTACATTCTCCGAGCCAATGAACTTGATTACCCTTAATGATTATATGATAAGTGCCAGGACATCGTTTAGAGGTTTTAGTGCCAGGACATCGTTAACAT